>MDTE01052321.1_pt1 | contig 20816 bp, 16 predicted proteins | sample 811231 | NCBI WGS metagenome assembly MDTE01 (sample SAMN05326651, study PRJNA326480) | marine metagenome | isolation source: seawater | place: Indian Ocean: Red Sea | collected 2010
AAATCCACAACTTTTTAATAAAAACTCAGTCATTAAAGCATTAGATATAGCTGATAGACAAATAGGCTTATTGAAAAGTTTTGCCCAAGAGAATTCATATGAACTATGGATTGCAAGTAGTATGGGACAGAGTGCGATTAAAAGAGAAAAATCTAATAGATTATTCCTTAGAGATTTTAAAAAAATACTTTCTGCCATGGGATTTGATGGAAATCTATATAAGCAGTTGCCTTCTATGTACCCTGATATAAATATAGAGAGTAATGCGGAAGAAAATATTAATAAATTAATTAAAAAAATGCTTGAAATTAAAACATTTAAAAATAGTGAAAAAATTTTTAGGTTGAGATATCGGCAAAATGCCAAACAGGTTAATCTAATTTTTAGACCAATTTACTTTAAAGATAATTTCCTGAAATATAAAAACAAGAAAATAAATATTAAAGACTTTGGATTAGATTATGATATGAAAGAAAATATTGGGACTGGATATCATATTCCTGAAGGGATCCTTTTGACTTTTGGAGAAAAAAGTAGAAAAATTCTAGAAGATATAAAAAAAATTGATACTAAATTAATTGCTCCAGTAATTCTTAAGTTTTTCAATATTAAAAAGAAAAATTACATGATAAATAAGAATAATTAACTCTAAAGTTTAGTTTATTTAAAAGAATGCAAAATTTACTATTAAAATATAGTTTAAAGTTAGAAATAAGATCTTATAAAAAACTTTTTAAATGAATTAAATTTAACAAATTTATTATGCTAATTTATAAGTTAATATCTATACAATTTCTTAGATAAATGTGTGGTATCGCAGGAATATGGGCTAAACATAAGCCAAAAAAAGAAGAGTTAAATTTTTATCTAAGTAAAATGTCTGGATCAATCAAACATAGAGGTCCAGACCACTCAGGATTATGGCTAGATGTTTCAAGTGGTTTAGGAATTGCCCACCAAAGACTCTCAATATTGGATCTTTCAGAAGCTGGCAATCAACCAATGACAAGTGAAAAAGAAAGGTATGTTATTTCATTTAATGGAGAAATTTATAATCATAATGATTTACGATATTTAATAAAAAAACATAGATCTTATTATCCATGGAAGGGATCATCAGATACTGAAACATTATTAGCAGCAATAGAAACATTTGGCCTTGAAGATACCTTAAATGAATGCAAAGGCATGTTTGCATTTGCTTTATGGGACAAAAAAGAAAGAACCTTAATTCTTGTAAGAGATCGATTTGGAGAAAAGCCTCTTTATTTTGGGGAAATAAAATGTAATGAAAACGATGGCTTAGGTTCAACATCATTTTTATTTTCATCTGAGATTTCATCATTTAAAAGTTTTTCTCCCTTAAAACCAGAAATCAATATACAAGCCTTAGATGGCTTTTTTGATTTTGGTTATGTTCCAAATAATATTTCAATTTACAATGGTATCCAACAAATACCACCAGGTCATATTTTAAAAATTAAAGCTTCTTCTAATGGTTGTTCACCTTTTGAAATCCCTGCTCCAGTAGAGTGGTGGGGTCTAATTAATGAAAGAAAAAAATTAAATAAAAAAGAAATTAGTCATATAAACTTATTAGATAATTTAGAGAGTAAGTTAAGAAAATCTATTTCACAACAATCATACGCAGATGTAGATTTAGCAGTATTTATGTCTGGAGGTATTGATTCAAGTCTAGTTGCTACTTTACTTAGTCAAACTTCTCAAAAAAAGGTAAATTCTTTTACCATATCTTTTCCTGATGATAAAAATAATTTTAATGAGGGTCCAATTGCCTCTGAAATAGCAAAGATATTAAATACAAATCATACTGATGTACCTATGACAGAAAAAGATGTTCAAAAAATAATACCTAATATATCCTCTATTTATTCTGAACCATTTGCTGATTCATCTCAAGTCCCAACTCATCTTATAAGTCTTTCTGCTTCTAAAAATGGAATAAAAGTAGCATTAACTGGTGATGGAGGTGATGAGTTATTTGCAGGATATAATAGGCACTTAATGATACCTTTAATACTTAAATATGCAGGAATTATTCCATTTAGATTAAGAAAAAAACTTGCAAGTACATTACTTAAACTTCCTTTTTCGTATTATTCACTATCGCGAAATAAAATAGAAAAGTTTTCAAATGCTTTACTTTCAAAAAATGATATTGCCGCAGTGTATGAATCATTGGTTACTAAAAATGATTCACTTTTAAATCATCAATTATTAAATACAAAAAATAATCAATTTGATAAATCTCATATGATTAGTTCTATATTTAATGACATATCAAATTTTGGTGACCTAGAAAAAATTCTAATCGCGGATACAGTTTCATACTTACCATGGGATATTCTTACAAAAGTGGATAGAGCTTCAATGTCTGTTGGTTTAGAAACTAGAGCACCATTTTTAGATCATGAATTAGCTAACTTTGCATTTTCAATAAATTCTAAATACAAAATTAGAAATCAAAAATTTAAAAAAATAACCAAATGGCCCTTACGACAAATTTTAAAAAAATATATTCCAGAAGCATTTATCAATAATCCTAAATCAGGTTTCTCAATGCCTATTGGAAACTGGCTAAGAGGACCATTAAGAAACTGGTCTAATTGTATGTTGGATGAAATTATAATAAAAAATCAATCTTATTTAGATGAAAAAAAAGTTAAAAATTTATGGAAAGATCATCTTAATTATAGAAGAGATAATACTGAAATATTATGGCGAATACTCATGTGGCAATGTTGGCTTCAAAATCAATAAAGATAAATTTATCAATTTATAAATAATTATTTAATTTTTTTTTGGAAGATCTAGTAATTTAAAGTGAAGTTTAAAGATTTTATTTATTAAATATGTACAACTTAGTTTTAATTCTTATAATATTCATTAATGATGAAATATCTAAATAAATAGAGAATATTTAATGATTTTCCATTCCTTAAATTATATTTTTTTATTTTTACCTATAACTCTAACTTTATACAACCTTAGCTCAGTTAATAAAATAAGAAATATAATTCTAATCTTATCAAGCTATTTTTTCTATGCATGGGGAAACCCTTATTTAGCTTTACTATTATTTTCTTCTTCAATAGTTGATTATCAAATTGGCAAAAGAATTGATAATGTTAATAAAATCTTAGAAACTAATTTAAACACAGAAAATAAAAAAGCAATCAAAAAAAGAAAAAATTATCTACTCTTGATTAGTATTTTTTTTAATATTGGACTTTTATTCTTTTTTAAATATTGGGACTGGTTTTTCGGAATTTTAATCTTTTTATTATCAAAATTAGGACTAAATATTTTTGAAATAAATGCAGTTACATTCCAACACCAAATACAAGTTCCACCAGGAATTTCATTTTATACATTTCAAACATTGAGTTATACAATAGATATATATAGAGAGCAATTCAAGGCACAAAAAAGTATTATTGACTATTTTACTTTTGTATCATTTTTCCCGCAATTAATTGCTGGACCAATTGAAAGAGCAAAAGATCTTATACCTCAGTTAAAAAGCTTTAGAAAAGTAATTACCTCAAAGATGGCTGAGAGCGCTATTTTTCTTATCTTTTGGGGTTTATTTAAAAAACTTGTTTTTGCAGATAATTTAGGACATTTAGTTGAAAGATGTCTTGAAAATATAGAAACTCCTGGTTTAGGTATTACTTTATTAATTGCTTTTTCTTTTCAAATTTATTGTGATTTTAGTGCCTATACTGATATTGCAAGAGGCACGGCTAGTTTATTTGGCATCAGTCTAAAACATAATTTTCTAACACCATATTTCGCAATAAATCCAAGCGATTTCTGGAAAAGATGGCATATCTCACTTTCAAAATGGGTGAGAGACTACATATATATTCCAATGGGAGGTAATCGAAACTCAATTATTAAAAACTCTTTCAATGTTTTATTAACAATGGCAATTATGGGATTATGGCACGGTGCAAGAAAATTCTTTCTTTTCTGGGGTATTTATAATGGCTTTCTGTTAGTTTTTTATAGAATATTCCCGATTGATAAGTACTGTATAAAATTTATTGGAATTTATAGAGGTAGAATCATTGCTGTTTTATTTATGTATTCTTTTACATTATTTGGATGGTTATTATTCTTTGCAAAAGACAATGCTAGTTTTACTTTAATATTAAATTCAGTAATCTCAACATTTACACTTTTAAATTCATCCAGTGAATTGATAAATAATTTTTATTCAATTAGTTATGGTCTATTAATTTTTTGTTTACCCATTATAATAACCGAATTTATTGGATATAAATTCAACAAAGAATTTGTTGACGTAGCTCAAAAAATGGGCACAGTTTCTAAATTTGCAATATATTTAATAATGATATATGGCATTTTATTTATTGGTTCAAGAGGTAGTTATGATTTTATCTATTTCCAATTTTAATTAGCCTCAAATGCAATTTAAATTTAATATTTTTAAGCCTTTAATTTTTGCTTTTTTAGTCTTCTTTTCCATAGAAATTATTACTTATCTAATGATTGGCAGAATTAAAATAATAGATGCATCAATAGAAAATACATTCTTTGACAACAAATTCAAAAAATTAGACGTAGGTCAGAAATATATAGTTCTATACAAAAGTCAGCTTTTTAAAAAAAATACCGCTGACTTTATACAAGTAGGAGACTCTTCTGGTTTCTTTGGAGTCAGACCAAATATTGTAAATTCTTATTTAAATGGCTTAAATTATCTAAATCTAAGTTGCTGCGCAGATTCAGGCTGGGATGGATATGTTTACACAGCTAATCATTATTTAAAGAACAATCCAAATGCAAAATATTTAGTTCTCTACACTACTCCATATTCTTTACCAATGCAATATAAAAAAGGATTTTCTGAAGACCTTAAGAATATATTTGGAGATGTTCAAGATAAAAACTTATTTAAAATTTTTAATTATATTCCTAGTTTATACCATAGAAAAAAAGTTCTTAATTTTTTGTACCAAAATAATATTGAAGACAAATCCAAAGAATATAAAAGAGTAATTAAAAATCTTGGGGTGGTAAATAATTTTGAGTCTTATACTGGCTACAAGTATTCAGAATTTATTAAATATTTAAGTTCTTCAAAAGGATGGCTACCTTACGATAGAAAAAAAGGATGGAAGGATATGCCAATCAATAAGTGTGGAAATGGTATTACAAGAAATTTTTATGATGCATATGGAAATCCAACATTGAAAAATTCTCTTCAGAAAATCAAAAAAATTGCGGATAGATACAATACAAAATTAATTGTTTTGTTTAATCCTGTAGCTTGTAAAGATTCTAAAAAGATGGGTCCCATTCATAATGAAATAAAATCTTTTAAAAAATTAAATCCTGATGTACTTGTACCTTTAAATTTTATAAATACAAATGATAAAGAGGATTTTAGTGATCGCTGGCATTTAACACCAAAAGCTTCAATAAAACAATCGCATGAAATTGGGAAGATTCTTGAAGATTATTTAAATTTATCTAGGAAAAATTAATTAGCTATAAATCATTGAATATTATTTAATATCTTTCAAAAAAGTTTTTGACGATTTATTCTATTCTTTTTATCTGATGTTCTGATTTCTTTACTGGATTTAATAATAAAATCTTGCCAATTAGGCTTGAATTTAAGTATTTCTTGTTTATACCATAAATTCCCATAAAATTGCGTTCTTTGATACTTTAGATGGTTATATTTTGCTTTTACAGCATGCATTGTGTCATCATCTGGTGCAAATAGAGTTATCGAATTATTTGCATTATGTAAAAATTTAGTTTCACACCAATCCCAAGGAACCCAACTTCGATCGGCATGTTTGTTACCTTTCCAATATTCTTGAACATAACGCATATGAGGTTTAAAACTACAAAAATGTGCATGATGAAATTCTTTTTCACTATTTGGGTTTGAATTTACATTAAGCATAAAAGTTAAGGCTTTTTTTCTTACATCTGGATGTGGACTAATTTCATATCCATCCAAATACTTTTGTAATCCAGTATCAAAAATCATTTGATTTTTATTTAATTTAAATTTTTCACACAAACAATTTTTAAACTCATCTGACTTAAAAAAATCAATATAATCATTCAATAATTTTGAACGAGGTTCCTTCAATCTAAAAGTTATACCAAATCCCTCACATGTATTTACATTATCAAATTCTGAATTATTTTTCCTCCAAGAAATATAGTCATCAATTTCTTTAGTACAGCCAGGAAAATGGATAGGTTCCCATTCACCTTTTTGCAATAAATTTATTAAATCTATATCATTTTTAGCTTCTTTTAAAATTACTTGTGAATCATTAATCATTAACAAAAAATCATCTCTAGGTATAAAATTTTCAATATACAAATAATTAAATGGGAATTTTATGAAATCAGCTTTATTTATTTTGTCTAAGAGTTTTGAGTATTTCATGTAAAAATAGAATAGTTATTAAAAATTTATAATTACTTGAAGTTTTCTTTCTTTATTAGCACATATTAATACTAACAAATACATAATCCACTATAAAAAAAAATTTCTATAAAAATTTAATTGTCATAATTAATTTAAGAAATTTTTTGAATAATTTTAGATATATAAAAATAAAACTTTAAAATATGATTATTTTATTAAATAAAGGATATAATTTCTTTTAGGTTAATTTAACTGAGTATAAGAAATTAAAAATTTAAAAGAAAATGAATAATTATTTTAAAATAAGAAAAAAAATTATTGAAAAATTTAAGACCTTACCATTACTAAAAAATTTATACTACTATTTTTTTGGAAAAAATATTCTTAAAGATCCAGAATTTTTAGCTCAAGAAAGAAATTACATAAAAGAAAAAGAAAAAAAAATTACTAGAACACAAATAATCAACTTTATAATTTCAAGAAAAAATATAGATACTTATTATTTAGAAATTGGAGTAAGAAATCGTGCAAGTAATTTTAATTTAATTAATGCAACTTATAAATATAGTGTAGATCCTGCAATAAATTTAGATGAAAAAAATCATTTCCAACTCACTAGTGATAGTTTTTTTACAAATCTAAAAGGTGGGAAAATATTAAATCCTAAGATAAAGTTTGATGTTATTTTTATAGATGGCTTACATCTTGCAGAACAAGTAGAAAGAGATATTGAAAACTCATTAGAGTTTATAAAAAATAACGGATTTATATTATTGCATGATTGCAATCCTCCTTCTGAATGGCACGCTAGAGAAAATTACTCTTTCAATTATTCCCCCGCATTATCCTCCTGGAATGGAACTACGTGGAAAGCATTTTTCAAAAAAAGGTTAGAAAATAATATTTATTCTTGCTGTATAGATACGGATTGGGGAGTTGGTGTTATTTCTAAAGGAACAAATTTAGGTAAGGCTGCACAAGTAGCTAACACTTTTTTTGAGTTTAAAAAATTTGAAGCAAACAGAAAAGAACATCTTAACTTGATAAGTTTTACCAAATTTAAAAAGCTTTTATGACTGAAAAAAATATTGTCTCAAATTACAAACCAGAAATAGATGGAATAAGAGCTTTTGCTGTAATTGCAGTAATTATTAACCACTTTAATAAAGAACTTTTACCAAGTGGATATTTAGGAGTTGATATTTTTTTTGTAATATCAGGTTATGTTATTACATCATCATTGATAAGAAGAAAAAGTGCAAATTTCTTAGAATTTATCACCAATTTCTATTCAAGACGAATAAAGAGAATTATTCCTGCGTTAATATTTTTTGTAATAGTAATGGGTATTTTTATTACATTATTTAATGCAACTCCAAAAGCCGATTTAAGAACAGGATTAGCATCACTATTTGGTTTTTCAAATCTTTATTTACTTAGACAATCTGTAGACTATTTTGATTTTGCTACTGAGTTAAGCGGATTTGCCCATACTTGGTCTTTAGGAGTAGAAGAACAATTTTACTTTATATTTCCAATTATTTTTTGGGTTTCAGGATTGAAAAAAGATATAAGTAAATTCGAAAAGAGTTTTTTTCTTATAATGATATTCCTGACTACAGTTTCATTAATATCATTTATTCATATTTATAGAATTAATCAGCCTTACGCGTATTTCTTAATGCCTACTAGATTCTGGGAAATAGCTTCAGGATCAATACTTTTCATGCTAACAAAAAAGAAAAATTTTTTAATCAAAAAAGTTGAAAATATCCAACCTTTGATAATTTTAATTTTAATGATATTAACTCTATTTTTACCAATATCTTTTGGATTAATAACAACCATTTCAATGGTATTTTTATCTTCTCTTTTGATTATTTGTTTAAAAAAAAATACTCTTTGTTTCAGATTACTTACTAATCAAGCAGTAGTTTTTATTGGTTTAATGTCTTATTCGTTATATTTATGGCATTGGGGTATATTGACAATTGCTAGATGGACAATTGGAATTGACGCAATTAATACTGGGATATTAATTGCTTTAATATTTTTAATTAGCTTTTTTTCATACGAATATATTGAAAAACAATTCCGAAATTTAAACATAAAAAAAACTCATATTTTTTCAATAGGAATTACTTCCATAATTTTAGGAAGCATATCAATAAATATATTAGAAAGATTTCGTAATTTCTTATTTTTGGGTGACATAAATTTAGTAACTGAATGGGGCGCCATTAGTGGTTCTAAGATCAACTCTAAATGTTATACAAATGGGAATGATATAAAAAATAATCTTAGAAGATGTTCAATAAATTATTCAAAAGGAATTTTAAATCAGAAAGAATTTATTTTATTGGGTGATTCACATGCAAGAGCACACGTATTTCTGGGCAATTATCTTGCAAAAAAAGAAGAGGGTATATTTAGATTTATTAGATGTGATAATGTAGCTTTTCCACCATTAATACTAAGTAAATCAAATAAAGCTTTAGAAAATTACGAATGCGGAAGAAGATTATTAAATTTTATCGTTAAAAATTTAAATTCAAAGCAAGTTATAATTTTAAGTGCACGATGGCAAACATTATTTTTTGAAGATTATCCCGATCTTTCAAATTTGTCTAAGAAAAGTATTCAAAAAAGAGGGTTGTACCCTAATCAATATTATTCTAATTCAGCATTATCATCTTTTTTAAATGATTTAAATTTTTTACTAAGAAAATCAGATAAAGTAGGATCAAAAGTTGTTATTTTAGATTCACTACCTGAATTCTCAAAATATAGAAGAAAACCTGTTCAAGAATATGGTAGTTTATGCTCAAATCAATGGTTTAACAAAGGAATAAGGGCAAGGAAGCCTTGTTTTTTTGAAAAAGGATTGGAATCAAGGAATTTTCTTTTGACAAGAAAGAAGGATTTTTCAGAAACAATATTGTCCTTGAAAAATAAATACCGTACTTTAATAGTATTTAATCAATTTGATATTTTATGTCCGCCAGGAAATGTTTTTTGCGAAACAGAATCAAAAAATGGTGAGAATTTATTTCTTGATGATGATCATATCTCCCATGAAGCATCTTTAAAAATAGGTAAGGAACTTTATAAAGAATTAATTGAATAACAAAGTAATTCTAATAATTTCAGATTTCTAATATTTTAATTTTCAATGTAAGAATTAATATATTTAAGAATATCATTTTCCCAATTATAATTTTTTGGATTAATAATCAAATCATACTTTTTTAAAAGTTTTTTTGATATCGATTTAGATTTATCAAGATCAAAAATCAATATAGATTTCAAACCTTGGCTTTTTGCAGCCCAAAATAAAGTTGAGTGTGGATAATCAAAAATACATATTTTAGTATGAATAGAAATACTTTCAAATTTACTATTAGATTTAAATATATTTATCTTTTCAATATTTTTTGAATGTTTACAAAATGAATCATATACTTTTTTGAAATTATCTTTAGGATGAACTCTTATTGAACAAGAATATTTTTTAGCCAAATTATCTATTAAACTGAAACATTCATTTTGGAAAAATAATTCTTTATTTGATATAAAAATTGGACCACATATATAACATATAGATCCTTTTTGATATGATTCATTTAAATTCAAGATTAAAGATGGATTAATATTTTTTTTAAAAAGACCAAATCCTATAAAATCTATAAAACCAGGGCAATATATTTCCAGATCGATATTAAATTTTTCCCTTTCACCATATCCTCCTCCATGTTGACAACCTATTATAAATACTTCTTTTTTTAAAACCAACTGGTCCATTAGCAAGTTTCCCACAGTCCAAAGATTAGTATTAATTATGTAAATCTCTTTATTTTTTGTATAAGTTAATAAACATAAATTAAGAAATTTATAAAGACATTTAAAAATGATTACTAATAAATGGTTATTAATATCTAAATCTTTATTAATTTTTTGATTATTTTTGATTAAAGCTTTTATATCATTCAAATATTTATTGTTTTGTAAATACAAATTATTTTTATATTTCTTTTTTATTTCAAAAATATATTTTTTACTAAGCTCTTCAAAAAAATCTAAATAAGGTTTATAAAGTCCTTCTCTTATTTTAATAGAATATTTATTTAAGGCTTGTGGTTTTTTATCCGATAGATAAATAAATTTTGTATCATCGCAAAAATCATCTCTAAAAATATCTCTTATTTCTCTTTCATAGTTTGTATTATTTTTAACCCATCTTTTCGAAGAGATAATAATTTTTTTTTTATTATATGTAGTTTTTATTATTTCAAAAAAATTTTTTAAATCATAAAAAAAACAATTTAAGACCTCTTTAATTAATAAAAGTCTATTTATTTTTTTTTGATAAATAAAGTTATCAATTTCATATGGATTTCTGGAACATATTAGAAATAGATCAAAAGGAGTGCCTTTTTTAATCAATTTCTCAAATCCTTTAGGATTAACAGAAAATATTTGCTGGATTCTTGTAATAGAAATGTTGAAAAAAGTTTCTGTTGATTTATTTATTTTATTTTCTTTAATTTTCTTAATAATAAAATTAAAATTCATTTATTACTTTAACTCATCATTGATAATTAAAAAAATTTTATCTTTTGTCTAAATCATTAATAATTTTTTTAGCAAAAAGTTCCCAAGCTCTTAAACCTTTAATTTGATAATTATCTATCAGTTTAATTTGTTTTTCGATATTATCTAAACACCATAGAATTTTTTCAATAAGAATTTCGATTTGCAAATTTTTTATTTCAATTGAAAATTCGGAAAGGCAAGCATCTTCCATAAAATACATCTGCTTATCATGTGAAGTAAGGCTCACTACAGGAATCCCGAGACCAAAAGGAATCATTAAACTATGACCTCTACCGCCAAAAACTATATCAAAATTAAGATATCTCTTAAAAACATCTTCACTTGAAAAATTTGATATATTTATAATCTCATCAAATAATTCATTACCAAGTATATTACATGCTTTAAGATCTAAGTTTTTGTGAGCAAGGTAAAAGATTTTATGACCTTTGTTTCTGAGCATTTTTAAAGGCATAATAAATTTTTTAATATCATCTTCACTAATATTCCTTTGATCTAATCTGTCACAGCTAAAATTAAAGGCTATATTATAAATTTGCTTTGAGGAAATATCCTTTGTAAACATTATTTTTTCTAGATTTACAGGAAAATCAACATTTATTTTAAACTCACAGAGTTTTTTAATGATGGTTGTTGCACAAGGGATCCAATGAATTTTTTTATTTGTCTTAGTTATTGATTGCAATTGTTTTATAGAACCATAATTTCTTAATCCAATAAAATTTGAGTGCTTTATAAAACTATTTGAAGATTCCTTAATTATATTTTTAGGAAAATTACTTTTTCTGAACCAATTAAATCCAATCGCTACTCCGTAAAAGTTTGGATTAATTAATTCATATTCTTTAGATGACAAATTTATTTGCCATCCCGTTTCGTTTGTGGTTAGTGCTTCTTTCTGATCAGGAAGAAATAATCCACCCCCTCCAAATAAAACAAAATCAGAGTCTAGAGAATTAATCTCAAGAGCAGAAGAAACTTTCCATTGAGATTTTAATATCCATTGAATTTCGTAGTTATTTATAAATCCATTTATGATATTTCTTACAAGAATATAAAGTAAATTATCTCCTGCATTATTATTGCTTTTTGGAATAACGCAATAATGTATAGCCTTTATTTTTTTCATAAAAAATTATTTGCATATGAAGAAGCAATAAAAAAATCTAATTCTGTATTAATATCAATTGCCTCATCCTCTCCGACTATAATCCCTTTGGATTCTGGCTGATGAAAACTTTTATATTTAACTAAATTATTATACTTAGAAGCGAAAATAGAACCTGTAACTATATATTCATCTCTATCTGAAGACTGAATATGTAAAAGATTTTTATCAGGCAAATTCAGAACATCTGTACCTTTTTTAAATGTTCTATAAGAATTAGAGCCTTTTGATGCTTTTTGTATCCCAATAACTGAGCTAGCGCCCTTCTCGAGAATTTTTAAAGTTTTCTTTATTGTTTCTAATTTACGAAATGGTGAAGTTGCTAGCGTTAGAAATATATTATCATCATCTTTAATTAATATCTCGCTATTTTCTAAAACATCAAAAACAACTTCAATAGTGTGGATATTATCTTGACTCAATTCCTCTTTTCTTTTATGGAATCTAATATTTTTATAATCATCAATTTTGAAAATATTTAAATCTTCAGAACTTAAAAAAATACATTCAAATAAATCACTTTCTTGAAGAGTATCTACTGTCCACTTCCACAAAGGTTTACCTTTTAAATTTCTAAAATTCTTATTAACTACTCTCTTCGATCCAATTCTTAGTGGTACTATTGCAAAATTTCGCATCAATTTGAATGAAGTGATTTACCAAGAGCGATAAATATTAAATTAAGAACTATTATATGTATTTCTTGAATAATTGAAGGAGTTGATGATTCAACTTTTAAAGCGATATCAATTTCTGACAACTCTTGATCATACTGCTTACTTGTTAAAAATATCGTGAACAAACCATTTTTTTTCGCTTCCTTAAAACAATTCAATATATTTTGACTTTTGCCTTTTTTACTTATTCCTATGAAAACATCCCCATGCATACCAACTTCGTTAAGTTCTCTAAGGAGGGATTTATCGTATCCGTAATCATTTGAAAATGATCTTAGTAAATAATCTTCAGCTCCAAGAACTATTGATAATAAACCTTTTCTACCGTCCAAAAATTTACTATTTAACTCTTCAGAAATATGCAAGCAATTTAGATAACTTCCTCCATTCCCCGCCATAATTAATTTGGAATTGTTCTCAAAAGCATTGAATATATGCTCACTTACAATACAAATTTTTTCTTTTATTTCTCCAGAAAATGTTTCTAATAAAGTATCTATGTGTTCTTTTAAATATAAATCATCCTCACTATTGAAGAACACGTCTGCATTTAATCCTTTATCATCTACAAAAACATCAGCATCTATTTTACCTAAGTCAAGAGTGTTATATTTCACACCCCATTTATCTAACTGCCTTTTAGTAAGTTCCCTCCAATCAATACCTGTAGAACTTCCTCTTGCTGTAAGAAATTTTATAATATGACCTTCATCATAAAGTTTATTTACTACATTAATCCTTCTTATAAAAGGGGTTGCTTTTTCATATTCTCCAAATGTATTAATACAAATGGTTCCATCAATATCGAAACAATATGTCTTTCTTTTTATCATAAGTAACTACTCTTTCCAATATCTTAATTTTTTAGCAATAGGTATTTCTTTATCTAAAATCTTTATCTCACCATCTCCTAAGCAAACTGATATTTTCCTAATCATGCTTACAAGATTAACCAAACCAACAAGTTCAAGAGATGCCGATTGATCGCTCCCATACATTGCTCTATTGAGAGTTATGTGTCTTTCGATTGCAGTTGCTCCAAGCATAGCCGCCATAAAAGATGGAGAGACACTTACTTCATGCCCACTATACCCCACTGGCACTTTATATTTTTCTCTCAATGTTTTTATACAATTTAAGTTCAGATCTTCTTCATGTGCAGGATAAGTACTGACTGTATGCATTAGAGTAAATGGACATTTGTTATCAGTAAATATTTTTACTGCATCATCAATCATTTCAGCATTCATCATTCCTGTAGAAATATAAGTATGTTTTTTTTCTGATGAAACTTCTTGTAAAAAAGGGATATTAGTTGCCATAGCAGAAGCAACTTTGTTGTTTCTAAAATTATATCTCCGCATTAGTTTTTGGCTTTCAATATCCCATGAAGAAGCAAACCATTCAATATCTAGCTCCTTACAATATTCATTAATTTCATCATATTGTTCAATTGAAAATTCTAAAGCTTCCTTTTGCGATCTTTGGGTATCGCCCCATGGAGATTGCCTTTTTTCGGCGAGATATTCAGAGCTATATACTGTATCAATGGTTCTTTTTTGAAATTTAACTGCATCACAACCAGCTGATTTTGCATGAGTTATTAGTTTCTTTGCTAAACCAATATCTCCATTGTGATTAATTCCAATTTCAGCAATAATAAAAGTCAATGTACAAATTAATTCAATATTTTATTCTATAATAATTAAAAATAATACTCAAAATTTATAACCCATTTAAAATTTATTAAAAATGAATAATTATGGGAAGGTGTTATTAATATTTAATTATATTAAAAAAACTTTTAATATAATTAAAAATATTTTTTTTAGATATCTTAATTATTTTTATTTTTTTAAAAATAAATTCAAAAAAACTAATTTTAAAGTTAAAAAATTTAATACCAAAAAAAACAAGGCTCCTAAAATAGTTTTTATATATAGAAACCGATATAAAGAAAATGGTTCAACTAAAATGAGAGTCTTTCAAATAAATAAAATTTTGAAGATATTTCAATTTAGTACTATTACTGCTAATGAAACGCAGATTTCTAATATTCAGGATTCTATTTGCATTCTCAATAAATCATTTTTAAAAGGTGCTTCAATTAAGGAACTAGAATGTTTAATTTCCAAAAGTAATATTCTGTGTTTTGATTATATTGACTCTTTAGAACAAGAATTTCAAATCGAATATTCGTCTATAATAATAGCCTCTTCAATAAAACAATTTAAATACTACAAAAGCAAATACAAAAATAAAATAATTCACTTAATAAATCATCATGTTGATCCTAGAATAAAAATTAGAAATCAAAATAAAGATCTTTTAAATATTGGTTACTTTGGAGAAAAAGAAAATGGTTTATATTTAGATAAACTTAAAGATCTATTGATACCCAATTATATTAATACTAAAAAAGATTCTAAATTTAATTGGATAATTGAATTGGAAAAATATAATGCCCACTATATAGTAAGAAAAACAAATAATAAAAAAGTATTTAAACCTTTTTTGAAAGGATTTACTGCAGCTCATTGTGAATCTAATGTTATCGCTTACAAATATGATGGAGATTCAGAATATTATTTAACTGATGAATATCCATATATGTTAGAGGAAAATTCTTACGAAAATATTCTGAAAATGTTTAATTATATGAATGAAACTTTTAACTCAGACATATGGTTTTATGGACTAGAAATAATGCGCGAAATTAAATACAAATCAAGCGAGGAATTTATAGCTAATCAATTTAAGTTATTGATTAAAACTATTAAAGATAATGATTTTTAGGAACCCTTTTTGTTTAATTTTTTAGATCTCAGATATTAGCTGATTTATTAATTTCTCTTGTATTAATCTTTTTTCTTGAAATTCTAAATAAATATATTTTCTAATTAATTTTTCACCAAATGCATTTTCTACTTCAAAATCTGGATATAAAGCTTTTATTGAGAGACTAGCTGTTGAACAACAAGCTAGTATTATTGAATTGGATAAATTGCTACTTTTTGCAAGGTTAACTAAGTAGCTAATTAGTATTTCAAGTGGAATTTTACTCAAATTATATTCATGTCTAGTTTCATAGGGATCCAAAATAAATTTATTTTTAAAAAACGGATCTTTTTTAATTGTTTTTATGAATTCAATATTTTTCTCATAACTACTTGTTGGGTGAGGTTTAATTATTAAATTATTGCAGTAAATAAGCTTTGAATTTTTTAAAAAGTTCATATATAGATCTACTTCATTTTTTAGTTTTGATCTGCCAGTTTCATAAAAAGTAGTGGTAGGAAAAATATAGTATCTATTTGGTAACTCATTAAGTTTTATTTTTTTTGAAAAGTGATTTAAATAAAAATCAAGTTTTTTATCTAATTTCCTATCAATATATATCTTTAGATTATTTCTTATAAACTCTGGATTCATTTTTTCTGATTTATATTTTATTGGTTTATTACTTACTGAAAAAAGATGATAGGATTTGTGTAATCTACTAGGATTTAGAGGTTCAATATTATTTCTTTTTTTTAACCAAAACGGCATATTATCTACCATCAAACTCATAAATCCATCACCAAACAAAATAATTTTGAATTTAGGAATTTTAAAATTAATTTTTAAATTAAATAATTTTTTAATTCTGAATTCTAAAGAATCTTCAATCCACCTATATTTTGGTTGCCAAAGATAAATATTATTTTTAATAAAAATCCTAATCAAATAAAAAAGAGGAGTTAAAAATAATCTCTGCCAAGGCTTAACAAGTTTTATTAAAAAAATTTTTGAATGATTATTTAATTCATTAATTTTAAAAAAATCAATTATGCTTGCAGGATTCTTTATGTATAAATCACTTCTAGAGGGGTATAAAAAAACTATATATAAATCCTGCAGATTTTGCCTTGTTGAAGATTCTTTTTTAATAAAATTATTTTGAGCAAGTAAAAAACTTAGTTGAGAAGTATATGAATGTAATATTACTAGATGAATATTTTTAAAATAAGGAAATAATATAATCATTTAAGAATTATGTTTAATTTTTTCTTGCCCCAGAAATATACTCTTTTAAAAAATCCTTTTAATCGATTTCTTTCTGGACTAAACATATATTTTTTTCTAATTGGCCCCTTAAGGTGATCATAAATCTCTCCAAGTATTGACCTTGATTGAACATGCCCAGGAAGATTATCACCAATATTAAAATTCAAAACGTTTAATTCTTTTTCATAAGAATTTCTGACATGATCAAAGCACCAACTATCGTGAAACTCTTCTAGTTCATAAAGCTTATCCGTGTTATACATTTCTTGAAATGATTTTGCAAAATTTTTAACTTCTTTATGTCTTAGATTAAAAAATAAAAATCCCGTCTCAGAATATTCCCTACCTCGCCCGAGGTAAGTTATCATGCATTCTTTTCTGTATAAGTTAGATACAACCCAATTTTTATCAATTTTCTTGTAAAAAACGCTATCTGCATCTATAAAAATAAGACCATCATAATTTTTATTATTAATTATCCAGTCAGTGTAAGTATAAACTTTATAACTAAATCTTACTCCATCTATTCTAAAGTCTTCTTTTGTTTTTCCTATTTTTCTATAATTATTTCTCTCAACAAATTTCTTTGCTTCTGGAACTCTTTCAAAAAGATTAATTATCTCACATTTCTTATTAATTAAAAGTAAATCTTCGCTATAAACATATAAGTCAAATGGCCATTTATAAGTCTCAAAAAACTTATAACCATAATTAACATAAAGTCTTTTATTTAAGGTTGTAAGAACTGCAATTTTCATTATTAAATTATATTACTTTAAATTTCATTAACAATTTAATTTGATTTTATATCTGTATTAAAATTTCTTTTTTGCAGAGACGGCAAATACTTGATAACTTTTATTGATATTATTATTTTGTTAATAGCTTTAAATAATTGATTTAGATTAACTAAGATTATTAAAATATGAAAAAAAAGTTTTCAGAGATATCAACTATCCAAATATTGATTGATATATGGAAAGTATTTAAGCCAATAAGAAAAAGACAATTTTGTTTTTTACTTTGTCTAATAATTATAAGTGGTTTTTTTGAAACATTTTCTCTCGCTAGTATTATTCCATTAATAAGTTTTCTTATATCTCCAGAAAAATTATGGAATAATCCACTAATAAATTCAGCTTCTATTTTTTTAGGCATTAATAGTTCTAAAGAATTGATTTTTCCAATTACTTTTTTATTCATATTTACGGTAATTATCGCCAGTTTTTTTAGAATATTTACACTTTGGACTATATCTAGATTTTCAGCTATTACAGGTTCAGATTTTAGTACAGAGTCTTACAGAAGAAATTTATATCAACCATATTCAGTACATCTTTCAAAAAATAGTGCTGAAGTAGTTTCCATAAATAGTGTGGAAATTAATTCTGTGGTAAATACAATTACCAATTTTTTAAAGATGATATTAGCTTTTGTTTTCTCTATATTTATTATATTCTCTTTATTTATCTATGATTTAAAACTTGGCTTGTTATCTATTATAGTTTTTTCTATTTTTTATTTATTAGTAACTGCATTAACTAGAATTATTTTATATAGAAACAGTAAATTTATTGCAAAAGCGCGTTCACAACAAATTAAATTTCTTAATGAGGCGCTTGGATCTATAAAAGACATAATTTTAGGAAATAATTTTAGATTTTACTTATCTATGTTCTCTAATATCGATCTCCCAATGAGATTAAAAGTATCACAAAATACTTTCATATCAAATTTCCCTAGAGTTTTAATAGAGTCAATAGCATTTATTTATATAGCTCTTCTTGCTTTATATGTAGTACTTACTGAGTCAAATAGTGTTCTAATATTGTCAAAATTTGCAGTTATAGGCGTAGCATGTCAAAAACTTTTACCCCAGCTACATCAAATATTTGCCTCTTGGACAAAAATAAAAGGAAGTACCAAGTCTATAAAAAAAGTTTTAAATTCCCTAACACAATCATTTGAAGAAATTGATAATCACCAAAAAGAAAAATTTGAATTAAATCAATTTATATTTTTAAGAAATATTTTCTTCAAATATGAAAATTCAAAAAAATACATCATAAGGGGTCTTAATTTGAAAATTAATAAAAATGAAAAATTGGGAATAATTGGACCTACCGGTGCGGGTAAAAGTACTTTGATAGATCTAATTGTTGGATTAGTAATGCCTTCAAAAGGTGAAATACTAATTGATAATAAAAAAGTAAGAAAGAATGATAGGACTTTTATATGGCGATCAATGATTTCATACATCCCACAAAGTATTTATCTTTCAGATTCAACAATAATAGAAAATATTGCATGTGGAATTGATCTAAAAAAAATTAATAAAAAACTTGTTGTTGAAGCATGCAAAAAAGCATTCATTCATGACTACATACTTGAATTGCCACTTGGATACAATTCTTCTATTGGGGAGATGGGGATAAAGCTTAGTGGAGGCCAAAGACAAAGGATAGGGATAGCAAGAGCAATATATAATATATTGAATAATGATAAAAAGGTCTTAGTTCTTGATGAGGCCACTAGTTCTCTTGATATAACAGTTGAGAAACAAATAATAAATTCCTTAAATAATATCAGTAATAATTTAACTCTTATTATGGTCTCTCATCGATACAGTACATTATTAAATTGCGATAGAATTTTAAAAATTGATAAGGGAAAAATCGTAGATGATGGCTCGCCAACGCAAGTACTTAATTTAAAATAATAAGATATTAAAATTTAAATATTTAATTTTTCAAAAATGTATTTTTATTAGATAAATTTATTGTTGATAATATTTTTGTAAAGCAAACTAATTTCTCAACTTTATTTTTATACCTTTCGCCAAACAGCTAATAATTTTCCCTGAATAGAAACTTGATCAGGATCCAAAATAATTGGATCATAATTTTCATTTGCGGCTTCTAAAAATATTTTTCCTTGTTTTTTAAAAAAGTATTTTAAAGTTGTTCCTAGTCCTGAAACCATTGCGCTCACTATAGTTCCATTTCTTAGAGCGTAATAATCATATACAGGTTCCATTAAAACCATATCACCATCAGCTATGTATGCATCCTTCATAGAATCACCATTAACTGTTAAAGCAAAAACACCTTTTTTTGAAGATATTTCAGAAATATCTAAATTCTCTTGAACATCAGAATAAGTTTCAATTAAACCTCCAGCCGCAACAGAACCCATAATTGGAACTCCCCCAATGATTTTGTCTACTATTTGCATAGTTCTTGATTTTCCTTCTTGCCAAGAAATATATCCTTTCTCTTGTAAATGTTTTAAACGACTTTGAATTGGAGCAGGAGATTTTAGGCCCATGGCTTGCATCATTTGCCTAATCGAAGGACTATGTTGGAAGTCTCTCATATAGTCCTTTATCCATACATAAAGCTCATTTTGAGCCGGTGTAAGATTGCCCCCAGATGGAGTTTCCATAAAAACAAGATTAACCTAATACATTTGTACCATTTATATTATGAGTTTGCAAGTATTCCTAGCTAATAAGACAGGATAATAGTGCTTGTTGAACATGCAATCTATTTTCTGCTTGATTAAAAATTCTATTTTTCTCGCTTTCAAATACCTCATCAGTTATTTCTTTAGATCTATACGCAGGAAGGCAATGAAGAATAATTGCATTTTTTTCAGCCTTACTTACTAAATCACCATCAATAGTGAACCCATGAAATAATTTATCTTTCTTTTCTTTTTGATTTTCTTCCCCCATAGATGACCAAACATCTGTATAAAGAACATTTGCTCCTAAAACAGCCGTATTAGGATCATTAGTAATTTTCAATAAATCCTTATTTTTATAAATTTCATATGCTTTTTTAATCACCAGAGAGTTAGG
>MDTE01012312.1_pt1 | contig 20815 bp, 27 predicted proteins | sample 811231 | NCBI WGS metagenome assembly MDTE01 (sample SAMN05326651, study PRJNA326480) | marine metagenome | isolation source: seawater | place: Indian Ocean: Red Sea | collected 2010
CAGATGGAGGATGTGCGGCACCACGCCGCGGCGCGCCCGGTTCATACGAGGCGGGCCAGCAATGCATCCACCACGGCGCGCGCCTCGGGCTCGTCGAGCGTGGGTGCGTGGCCGACCCCGGGCACCGTGGCCGCGATTGCCTGCGGGGCGCGCTGCTGCATGGCGGCGAAGGCCTGCGCCGACAGCAATTGCGACAATTCGCCGCGCAGCAGCGCGAGCGGCTTTTGCGCCAGCCGGTCGTAGGCCGGCCAGAGATCGGGCGGGACCGCCGCATCGTCCGCCGCGAGGATCGGTTCGGCGATCTTCATGTCGTAATCGAATGCGATCCGGCCGTTGTTGCACAGCGTCAGCGTGCGCTTGGCCATCGCGATCCATTCCTGCGTGCCATAGCCCGGAAAGGCGGGCCCGTGCACTTCCTCGAGCGCGCGCGCGGCATGCATCCAGGTGGGGAAGCTGCGGCCCTGCCCGATATAGGACTTGATCGCATCGAGCCCCGCGGTCTCGATAACGGGCCCGACATCGTTCAGCAGCGTGCCCGCGATCCGATCGGGTTGCTGGGCTGCCAGCGCCAGCGTGATGAGCCCGCCCATCGAGGTGCCGACCGACACGAAACGATCGATCGCCTCGGCCTCGAGCAGCGCCAGCAGGTCGGCGGTGTATGTCGGGATCTGGTAGCTGGCCGGTTCCTCGGCGTAATCGCTGTCGCCGCGTCCGCGCATCGTCGGCACCAGCACGCGCCAGCCCTGCGCCGCGATATGCGGGGCCAGGTCCTCGAAATCGCGCGCATTGCGCGTCAGCCCGTGGAGGCAGATTACCGGCGGACGCCCGGTAGCGCTGCCGTAGTCACGGAAGCGGAGGGTGAGGCCGTCGGGGCTCTGCCAGTGACGGTCGGTGTAGCTGTTATCCATATGGGGCGGAGAAAACCTTGGTCGCTTGGCGTTGGTGCCCTTGTATCGGGCCGACATGCCGCCCACTATCGCTGGATGCGCGCCGAACCGCAAGCCGCGAGCTATCGCCCCGACACGCCGATCGAAACGCTGGCCGACTGGATCGGCGATGCAGTCGAACCGGCGGATTTCCCGAAGACCGAACTGCGTTTCCGCAACGAGCGGCATGCGGCGACCGTGGGGCTGGAAGACTTGTCCGACGCCGACTGGCTCCGCCATTTCGGCCGGTTCGAACCGCTGGCCGGCAACCTGCCGCAGCCGCTGGCGCTGCGTTATCACGGCCACCAGTTCCGCGTGTACAACCCCGAGATCGGCGACGGCCGCGGCTTCCTTTACGCGCAGCTGCGTGATGCCGATGGCCGGTTGCTCGATCTGGGCACCAAGGGTTCGGGGCAGACGCCGTGGAGCCGCCGGGGCGATGGCCGGTTGACGCTGAAGGGCGCGGTCCGCGAAATCCTTGCCACCGAGATGCTCGAAGCGCTGGGGGTCTACACTTCGAAAACCTTCAGCGTGGTCGAGACCGGTGAGGCGCTGACCCGCGGCGACGAACCCAGCCCCACCCGCTCGGCAGTGATGACGCGGCTGAGCCATGGCCACATCCGGATCGGCACTTTCCAGCGGTTGCTCGCCCTCGAAGAGCGCGCCCACATGGCGCAGCTGGTCGACTACTGCCTGGCGCAATTCCCCGGCCCGCCACCGCCTGAAGACGCCCCGGGACGCGAGGACCCCGCAGTGCGGCTGATGCATCTGGTGGTCGAACGGCTGGCAGATCTCGCCGCCAGCTGGATGGTCGCGGGCTTTGTCCACGGCGTGCTCAACACCGACAACATGAACATCTCTGGCGAGAGCTTCGACTACGGTCCGTGGCGTTTCCTGCCGCGGTGGGATCCGGGTTTCACTGCGGCCTATTTCGACCACCAGGGCCTTTACGCCTTCGGCCGCCAGCCCGAGGCGCTGCACTGGAACTGCGGCCAGCTGGCGGTGGCCTTGCGGCTGCTTGCCGATGCGCCGCCGCTGATTGCCGCGATGGAACGCTTCGGCCCGCTCTACATGGAAGCGATCGGGCGGCGCTGGTGCTGGAGGCTGGGCGTCGCCAGCCGCGGACCCGAGGCCGACGGCCGCCTCGTCGCGGCCTGCGAAAAGGCGCTGAGCGACAGCGCTACCGCGCCCGATGCATTCTTTTTCGCGCACCGCGGGGGCCGCGGGGCCGAGGGATCGCTGGCCGAAGCGTTTGCAGGCTATGAGCCGGTCGCTGGCGCGCACCCCTACTGGAATGGCGGCGGTCCGCAATCGATGCTGATCGAGGAAGTCGAGACCATCTGGGCAGCCATCGCCGAAAACGACGACTGGCAACCGCTGGCCGACAAGGTGGCCGCGCTGCGCGCGATGGGCGCCGCGCATGGCCCGCCCCCGCAACCCGCTGCGCATCGCCGGGCCGAGAGTGCAACTTGAATTGACGCAGCGCCCGCAACCTCCCACCTAGGGCACATTCCGAGGCGCAGAACAGGATAAGCATACGCCATGACGACCGAACTGGTCTCAACCGAACCCGCGACCGGCAAGGAAATCTGGCGCGGCCAGGCGGGCAATGTCGACGAGACGATCGAGCGCGCGCGCAAGGCGCTGCGGCAATGGTCGCGCGAACCGTTGGGCCGCAGGATCGAATTCGTGCGCCGCTTCGCCAATGAAGTCCGCAAGCACGGCGATGCCTTCGCCGAACTGATCGCGCGCGAGACGGGCAAGCCGCTGTGGGAAGCGCGCACCGAGGTCGAAGCGGTCATCGGCAAGGTCGAGATCTCGATCACCGCCTATGCCGAGCGCACCGGGCAGAAAAAGCTCAACAGCGCGCTGCAGGGCACTGCCGCGCTGCGCCACAAGCCGCATGGCGTGATGGCCGTGCTGGGGCCGTACAATTTCCCCGCCCACCTGCCCAACGGCCACATCGTGCCCGCGCTGATCGCAGGCAATGTGGTGATCTTCAAGCCGAGCGAGAAAACCCCGGCAGTGGGCGAATTCCTCACCCGCTGCTTTCATGAGGCCAAGGTGCCCGAAGGCGTGGTGCAATGCATCCACGGCGGGGCCGAGGTCGGGCAGGCCCTGGTCGAGCACTGGATGGTCGATGGCGTGCTGTTCACCGGTTCGGCACGCGCGGGCATCGCGATCAACCGCAAGCTGGCCGCCGATCCGGGCAAGATCGTCGCGCTGGAAATGGGCGGCAACAACCCCATCGTCATGCTCGATACGCCCAAGATCGAGGATGCGGCGGCGACGATCGTCCAGTCCGCCTTCACCACCGCCGGCCAGCGCTGCACCGCAGCGCGTCGGCTGATCGTGGTCGATTCGATGTTCGACAAGATCGTGCCCGCGGTAAAGGCGCTGACCGAGAAGCTGATCGTCGACGAGCCTTTTGCCGAACCCCAGCCCTTCATGGGCTGCGTGATCGATAATTCCACCGCCGACCTGCTGTCCGAAAGCTTCGTCGCGCTGATGAGCCGGGGCGGCACGCCGATCATGCACATGAAGCGGCGCGACGAATCGCTGCCCTTCCTGTCGCCCGCGATCCTCGACGCGACCGAGATCCACGACCGGCCCGACATCGAATTGTTCGGCCCGTTGCTGCAGGTGATCCGCGTGCCCGATTTCGACGCGGCGATCTATGAAGCGAACAATACGCGCTACGGCCTTTCGGCCTCGCTGATCGGCGGCAAGCCTGCCGATTTCGAGCATTTCTGGACCGAGATCCGCGCCGGCATCGTCAATTGGAACCGCCCCACCAACGGGGCATCCTCATCCGCACCGTTCGGCGGCGTCGGCTTGTCAGGCAACCACCGGCCCACGGCGTTCTATGCGGCGGACTATTGCGCCTATCCGGTCGCCAGCAACGAGATGGAGCAACCCCGTGCGAGCATCGGGGTCGGTATCCGGGAAAGCTGACCGCGCTGCGGTCAGTCGGTGGTGACGAGGTCGATCTCGGTCACGCCCTGCGGCAGCCGTCGCGCATAGACCACATAGGCCGAACGCCCCTTGGTCCCGCTGAGGATGTTGTCGCCCGCGCTCTTGGTGTGTTCGGCATTGTAGCCGGCGGCCCGTGCGCGCGTGTAGTAGAAGGCAAGCACTTCCTCGAGCGCGACCGGCGTCAGGAAGGACACCACGCGCAGCGCGCACTGGCCTTCGTCGGTTCCGGCCGCTTCCTGCGTGTTGCCGCGCGGATAGACGGGAAAGGCGGCGGGCAGCTTGGCCGCCCAGGCAGAGGTGTAGTCGACCTTCTCGCCGCAATTCTCGCCGCCCGGCGAAACCGCGGCGCGGGCAGCGGCGACCATTGCCGCGCTCGGTGCATTGTCGTCGCCCAGCGTCTTGGCGGTCGGCGGCGAAACCAGTTCGCTGCGCCCGCCTACCAGTTCGGCGGCGCGGCTGCGCGCAGCCTCGATCGCGCGGGGCGACTTGTCGATATTGGGGATCGCGGCATTGCCGGTGCCCGACAGCGCGGCATTGGCTTCGTTCCGTCCGGCCAGATCGGGATCGGACGATAGCTCGTCGTTCAGCGCCTGTTCGCTCGCCGGGTCCATGGCGTCGCCTGCCGCCTCATCCTCGTTCGTGTCACCACAACTAGCCAAAAGGGCAACAGGAACGAGAGAGACGAGCAGGCGACGGTTCATCGATAGACCTCAACTTGGGAACGCGACTGTCCTACGCAGCAATTGCCGCGCTTTGCCAGCCGACCGGAGGCGCTGCACCATAGCGGGACATGCCGGCTTGAAAAGCTAAAGGGCGCCGCCCGCCTCCCCGCAAGGGAAGGACAGACGACGCCCGCACGACCCGGTGGCGAGCCGCGCTGTCCGGCCGTGGGTGGGCACGGCCGAAACGCAAATTCACATCAGCCGCAGCGGGTCTGCGAACGGTCGATCGACCGGCCGAGCAGTGCGCCCGCCGCCCCGCCGAGGATGGCGCCAAGCGTGCGATCGCCGCCCTGGCCTGCGACTTCATGGCCCAGCAGTGCGCCGACGCCCGCGCCGACCAGCAGGCCGGTGGTGCCATTGTCGCGCTTGCAGTAATAACGCCCGTCGTTTCCGCGCCAGACGCGGGTGTTGGCGCGGACCGGCTGGCCGTAGCCGCGATCGTAACCCATGTAATAGGGACGCGACTGGCCGCCGCGATAGTCACCCCCGCCCCGGTAATCACGGTAATCGCGGTAATCGCGATCCCGGTCGTGCCGATGCCCGCGCTGGCGCTTGTGATCGAAGGTCAAGTCTCCGGTAACCGCTGCGTGCACGCCGCTGTTGGTGTGCATCGCCGGCGCCGCACTGGCCGGCATGGCGAAGGCGAGGCCTGCCGCGGCGATGGCCATCGAAGCATTCCGGAAAGACTTGAGCATGGTTTATTCCTTTCTGAGCGCAGAGGCCGGAGGGGAGGCCCTGCGATGCCGTTAAGCTTTAGGCCGCCAAACCTGAACCGTATGCAACCATGCCGTCAGCTTTCGAAAAATCCGGCAGGCCGACGCTTCCGCGTCGACGAATTGCCGCTTGCGGGTGTGTTCGCGTGGGCCTAGCGCGCGAAAATGAACGCGAGCGCCCCACCCCAGACCGACCGCACGGGCCTTGCCGCGGCGTTCAGCGCCTATGTCATCTGGGGCTTCCTGCCACTCTACCTGATCCTTGTCCGCAGCGTCCCGGCGTTCGAATTCGTCGGCTGGCGAATCATCTGGACCATGCCGCTGTGCCTGCTGATTGTGCTCGCCCGCCGTCAGGGCCCCGACCTGCGCGCCGCGCTGGCCAATCGCCGGACGCTCGGCCTGCTGGCGCTGAGCGCGACGCTGATCGCGGTGAACTGGGTGGTCTATGTCTGGGCGATCCAGAACGGGCAGGTCTATGCCGCCAGCCTCGGCTATTACATCAACCCGCTGGTCAACGTGCTGCTGGGCACCGTATTGCTCGGTGAGAAGCTCTCGCGCCCGCAATGGGCCGCGGTGGGTCTTGCCGGGATCGGTGTTTCCCTGCTGGCCGCGGGCGCACTCACCACGCTGTGGATCAGCCTGACGCTGGCGCTGAGCTTCGGTTCCTACGGGCTCATCCGCAAACAGCTCGATGTCGGTTCGGTCCCCGGGCTGACGATCGAATCGGCGCTGCTGTTGCTGCCATCGCTCGCGGTCGCATGGTATTACGCGCAGACGCAGGGATCGTCCTTCGCCGTTTCGACCGAACTCAGCGTGGCGATCATGGCCGGCGGCGTGGTGACCGCCTTCCCCCTGCTGCTGTTCGCGATTGCCGCGCGCAAGCTGCCCTATTCGATGCTCGGCTTCATCCAGTTCCTCGCTCCCAGCATCGTCTTCGTCCTGGGACTGACCGTGTTCGGCGAAGAGCTGAAGCCCGTCCAGGCCGCCTGCTTTGCCTGCATCTGGGCGGCCGCAGCGATTTTCGTGTGGGACCTCGTCGCGCGGACTAGGAAGCCAGCCGCCAGCTGAGCGTCTCGCCCGCGTGGAAGGGCACGATCCGCGCCTCGCCGCCATCGACTTCCGCCGGCACTTCCACCGGCGCCTTTTCCAGCGTGATCCGCTCTTCGTTCGGTGCGAGGCCGTAGAAAGCGGGGCCGTTGAGGCTGGCGAAGGCTTCGAAATGGTCGAGCGCGCCCTCGTCCTCGAACACCTGGACATAGCTTTCCAGCGCAAAGGGCGCGTTGAAGATGCCAGCGCAGCCGCAGGCGGTTTCCTTGGTATGCCGGTGGTGCGGCGCACTGTCGGTGCCGAGGAAATACTTGGCCGATCCGCTGGTCGCCGCGCCGCGCAGCGCCAGCCGGTGCTGTTCGCGCTTGGCCACCGGGAGGCAATAGAGATGCGGGCGAATGCCGCCGACGAGGATATCGTTGCGGTTGATCTGCAGGTGCTGCGGGGTGATCGTTGCCGCGACATTGGGACCCGCGCTTTCCACGAAGCCGACCGCCTGCATGGTGGTGATATGCTCGAAGATCACGCGCAGCGTAGGCAGCCGATCGACCAGCGGCTGCAGCACGCGGTCGATGAACACCGCCTCGCGGTCGAAGATGTCGATATCGGGCGTGGTCACTTCGCCGTGGACGCACAGCGGCATGCCGATATCGGCCATGCGTTCGAGCACGCCCATGATGTTGGCGACGTCGGTAACGCCGTGCGCGGAATTGGTGGTGGCGCCGGCGGGATAGAGCTTGGCCGCGGTCAGCACGCCGTCGGCATGGCCTACGGCGAGATCGTCCGCGTCGCTCTCGTCGGTCAGGTAAGCGGTCATCAGCGGAGTGAAATCCAGGCCCGCGGGCACTGCGGCTAGGATTCGGTCGCGATAGGCCGCGGCGAGCGCGGTGGTGGTCACCGGCGGCGCAAGATTGGGCATCACGATGGCGCGGGCGAACTGGCGCGCGGTCTGCGGGACCACGGCGCGCATCGTGTCACCATCGCGGAAATGCAGATGCCAGTCGTCGGGGCGGCGGATTGTCAGCGATTCGACCATGTGGTTGCCTATGGCGTCGGGCGGCCTATCTGTCACCCATGACTGCCACCCGCCTGTTCGACCGAGCCATCGTCCGCCTCACCAGCGAAGACCCCGACGAAGACGTCATTGCCTTCCTGCAGGGACTGGTGACGAATGATGTCACGGGGACCCTGCCCGCCTATGCCGGCCTGCTGACGCCGCAGGGCAAGACGCTGTTCGATTTCCTCGTATGGCCCGGCGCCGCCGGGGAAGTGCTGATCGATTGCGAAGCCGAGGCGGCCGAGGATCTGGCCAAGCGGCTGTCGCTCTACCGCCTGCGCCGCAAGATCGCGATCGCGGTCGATGCAGGCGTGGCCGTGCACTGGCAGGCTGAAATGGGCGATGGCGGTGCAGCCGATCCGCGACTGGCCGCGCTCGGCCAGCGCTGGCTGGCGCCAGTTGCCGACAGCGATGAAGCAGCGGACGCCGACTGGCGGGCGCACCGCCTCGCGCTGGGCGTGCCCGAAGGCCGGGCCGAACTGGGCGACATCCTGTGGCTGGAAACCAACGCCGCCGAACTGCACGGCGTCAGCTTCGGCAAGGGCTGCTATATCGGGCAGGAGAACACCGCCCGGATGAACTGGCGCAGCAAGGTCAACCGGCGGCTGGTGGTAGTCCCGCTCGAGCGTTCCGACGACAAGCGGCGCAAGGCGGATTACCCCGATCTCGGCCTGGCGGTGGACCATCTGCGGGTGGATGCAATCGACGCGGACAGCGCGCCGCAATGGATGCGCGACGCGCTCAGCCCTGCGGCAGAGTGATATCCATCGACCGGGTGAGCATGCGCTCGGCCCGGTCGCGCGCGGCTGTTTCGGGAAGCCCGAGCGAGCGTGACAATGCGGTGCCGATCAGCGCATCGCCCATGGCCATCAGCACCAGCGCCAATGTCTCTTCATGCACCTGCGTCGGGGCAGCGCCATGCGCGGCTTCCTCGGGCGCGATTTCATCGACCAGCTGATGGATGGTCTCGACGATCGGGGTCAGCGCGTCCTCGTTGCCGGTCAGGATCATCCAGCTGGCGAGTGCGCCAGCGCCTTCCTTGTCGAATGCGTCGAACGCCAGGTCGACCACCTCGCGCGGCGATCCGAGACCCGCGCGGCTCGCCCGGACCGCCTCGATGATCGTGTCGCACACCGTCTTGGCAAGATGGCCGGCCAGCGCCTTCTGCAGGCCCGCCGCCGATCCGAAATGGTGCAGCAGATTGGCATGGGTGCGGCCGATGCGCGCACCCACCGCCTTCAACGTCACCGATTGCGGCCCCGCTTCGATCAACAGCACGCGTGCCGCCTCGAGCGCTGCAAGTCGCGATTCCTCGGGCGATAGTCGTTTGCGCGTGGCCATTGACCGGTGCGGTAACCCATTGCGCAGGGCCGCGAAAGGCGTGACGCCAATTTATTGACAGCAATGTAAGTAGGCCTTACTTACATCAATGTCAGTTAATCCCGAGGAGCTTTTGATGAACGCCCCCGTTACGATCGATACCGACTTGCGTGACGCCGCGCCGACCCCGGCCGATCTGACCATCACCGTGCGCGACGAGCGCTTCAATCGCGGCACCAGCCCGCGGCGCTGGTGGGCGGGCGAACCCTTCGGCACTGCCTGGCACAATGCCCTGTCGGCCACCTTCCCTCGCGGCGAAGCCTTCTTTATCGAGGCGGTCAAGGCGCATCGCGAAGGCGCCAATCCCAAGCTCGAGAGCGAGATCCGCGCCTTTGTGAAGCAGGAAATCAACCACACCCGCGAACATATCGCCTTCAATCGGCTGGCCGAGGACGCGGGCTACGACATCAAGACAATCGACGCGCGGGTGGCGGAATTGCTCGCGCTGACCAAGGGGCGCCCGGCTATCGCGAACTTGGCGGTGACCATGGCGCTCGAGCATTACACCGCGATGATGGCAGCCGAATTCCTCGCCAATCCGAAGCATTTCGCCGCCGCCGACAAGGAAGTGCGCGATATGTGGCGCTGGCATGCGGCCGAGGAGATCGAGCACAAGGGCGTCGCTTTCGACACCTGGAACCACGCCACCAAGGACTGGACCGCAGGCAAGCGCTGGCGCGTGCGCAGCCTCGTCATGCTCACGGTTACTGCGCGCTTTTTCAAGAACCGCTGGGCCGATGCGCTCGCTTTGCTCGAACAGGACGGTATCACCGGCTGGAAGGCGAAGTGGGGCCTGTTCAAATATCTCACCGTCAGCCCGGGCATCGTGCGCCGGATCTTCCCCGCGTGGCTGGCCTATTTCAAGCCGGGCTTCCACCCGTGGGATCACGACGACCGCGAATTGATCAAGCTGTACGAAGGCGATTTCAGCGACGCGCTGATGCCCGCCGAGTAAGGCTTCGTAGCTGAACGAAGAAAGGCCCCGCAGGTACAGCAGCGCCTGCGGGGCCTTTCTCTTGCCTGGCTTCAGGCGGCCTGCGGCCGCGCGCGGGCATCGGCGCGCAGGTCGAGGCTGAAGAGCTTGCAGGGTGCTTCGCCGCCCCGTGCACGGCTCGCTCGGGGCGCGACCCGGCCGGTGGGCAGGAAGCCGATCTTGCGCAGCACGCGGCCCGATGCCGGATTGTCGACGAAATGCCCCGCCTCGATCCGCTGGTGGCCGAGAAGGCGCGCCACTTCGAGCGCGCCGCGGCCCGCTTCGCTGGCGAAGCCCTGGCCCCAATGGGGCCGTGCGATCCAATACCCGATCTCGGCATCGGCGCTGTCGCAGGGATCGATGCCGATGCAGCCGATCACTTCGGAGCCGCTGCCTGTGGGCAGGGTAACGAGGAAGACCGGATAGCGCGGGTCGTGCTGGCGCATGACGAATTCGCGGGCGTGTTTGGGGAGATAGGGCCACGGCGCGCTGGCAAGATTGCGGACGATCGCCTCATCGGCGATTCCGCCCAGCAGCGCTTCGGCATCTTCGGGCCATGCCGGCCGCAACAGCAGCCGTTCGGTCACATGGAACATAGGTAATCTCCCCTTCGGTCCACGCTCCGGGCTCCTAGGCCGGACGCGTGACAATTGCGTGATGGCGAAAGAAAATTTCGCCGCGGAATTGAAGAAGGAGAAACGACAAGAGGGAGACGGGTCGGCCCCATCTCCCTCTTCGGTTGCCGGATCGTGGACCCGGCTGGGACCGTCCCGTTTGGACGATCCCGTTATCGGAGCGTCCGGTTTACTCGGCGGCTTCGGCCATCATGTCGACCGAGACGAACTGGCGGTCGAGCTTGCCCTTGTGGAAGCGGACCTTGCCGTCGGTAAGCGCGAACAGGGTGTGATCCTTGCCCATGCCGACATTGCTGCCCGGATAGTACTTGGTGCCGCGCTGACGCACGATAATGTTGCCGGCGATGACGTTCTCGCTGCCGAACTTCTTCACACCAAGGCGACGACCGGCCGAATCACGACCGTTACGCGACGAACCGCCTGCTTTTTTATGTGCCATCGTCCGCGCTCCTTACTTCTTGGCTTCAGTCGTCTTGGCAGCGGCCTTCTTGGGCGCAGCCTTCTTGGCAGGAGCCTTGTCTTCCGCGGCATCGGCCTTGGGAGCGGCTTCCTTCTTCGGCGCGGCCTTCTTGGCCGAACCGGCACCGACGTCGGTGATCCGCAGCAGCGTCATCTGCTGGCGGTGACCGTTCTTGCGGCGATAGTTGTGACGGCGACGCTTCTTGAAAACGATCACCTTTTCGCTCTTGGCCTGTGCGATGATCTCCGCCGAAACGGTAACCTTGCCGGCATCCGAAAGCGAATCGCCTTCGCCTGCGAGCAGGACGTCGCCCAGCGTGATGGTATCGCCGGCTTCGCCAGCCAGCTTCTCAACCGCGATCTTGTCTCCGGCGGCAACCCGGTACTGCTTGCCGCCCGTGCGCACTACTGCGAACATGGTGGTTATCTCTCGTTCAAATTGCTGTGCCGTGATCTTGCGATGCACGGCGCGCCCGTCAGGCTACATGAAGCAGCCCCGGAAAGAAGCGTGCCGTTAAGCGATAGGTTGCCGCAAGTCAACGCTCGCCGCGAGGAATTTTGCATCCCCGCTGGTGCGCTGCGGCCTGCGTGATATGGAAGACAGGATGATCGATCGCAAGCTTTTCGCCCTCCCCCTCGCCATATTCCTGGTGACCGGCTGCGCGGGCACCGCGTCCGAACGCTACCCTTCGCTGGCGACACGCGATGTGGAGCGCGCCGAAGGCACCTTCGAGCCCGTCCCGGGGCGACAGCTGGAGGTTCCGCAAGTTCCGGTAACGATGCCGGGCAACCTTGATGAGCGGCTTGCTGCACTGGTCGAGCAGGCGCGCGGGGCGCATGCCGAGTTCACCGGTGCCGTCCCGGCAGCCGAGCGCAGGGTCGGCGCCGCCGCCGGCAGCGCGATCGGCAGCGATAGCTGGGCGACGGCGCAAGTGGCCCTCGCCGATCTCGATTCGGCGCGCAGCATTGCCGCGACGGCGCTGGGCGATCTCGATATCCTCTATACCGCTGCGACCGTCCAGGCGCAGGACAGCGCCGCGATCGCAGCAGCGCGGGAGACCGTCATCGCGCTGGTGCGCGAGGAAGACGACGTGCTGGCCAGGCTGCGCGCACGAATCCGCTGATCGCGCATACGAAAAACGCGGAGCCGGTTGCCCGGCCCCGCGTCCCCCCCACCGGAAAGGTGCCTATACGAAGGCGGCGATCGTCACCGTGGCAATGCCCCAGCAAAAGATCAGCGCCGGCAGGATCAGCATCTGGACCGCGGCGTCCCCCGCCTTCACGCGGCCCGTATGCGTGACGATTCCCTGGCTTACGAGCTTCGCCCAGCTCATGTTGCGCCCGCGATGCTCGGGACCGATCCGTGTCCACAGCGCGGGCAGGCCGAAGCCGGCGACGATAAACAGCGTGAAGATGACCATCGGGATGATCAGCCCCGGCGTCGAAAGACCCGCAGCCATCACTGCAAGAAAGCCCAGATACAGGCCCACCGTCGCGATATAGAGACCCTTGGGCAGTTCGAAACTGCGGTCGGTCTCGGGCATGGTCTTGGGCGCCGCAACGATGGCGGCTTGTTCGGCAACGAGTTCGCGAGTGAAATGCTTGGACATGGCGGGCTCCTTTGTTGGAGCCTTGATGCGCCCGAGCAGCCGGCGATTCCTTGATCTCGATCAACGAACGGAATTTATTTCCAGCGCTCCAGATCGGCATGATCCTGTTTCCGCGGCTCGATCCAGTGCCATGCATCGCCGCGTTTCTCGCGTTTCCAGAACCACGCCGCCGATTTGAGATGGTCCATCAGGTAATCGGCACCGGCAAATGCATCGCGCCGATGCCGTGCTGCGGTAGCCACCAGCACGATCGCCTCACCCGGTGTCATCACCCCCACGCGGTGCCAGGCAAGCGCGCCTTCGAGCCCGAAGCGCACCTTTGCCGCCTGCGCCAGGTCCAGCATGCCGCTATGCGTAAGCGGTTCGTAGTGCGTCAGTTCGAGCGCCTTTACGTCGCCGTCCGGCCGGACCTTGCCGCAAAAGGACACCACCGCCCCGGCCGCGCCCTGTGCCGCGTTGAAGGCGGCCAGCGCCTCTCCCACGGACAGCCCCTTCTCGAGCACGCGGACATCGAGCGGCGTTTGGAGAACGAGCCTAGCCACCGCTCACCGGCGGCAACAATGCAACCTCGTCGCCATCCCGCGCCGACAGCTGGGTCTTGTCCGCCAGCACCTTGCCTGCGCAAGCCAGATTGACCCGCGCCTCGCGCAGCTGTTCGGCAACCGCGGGGTTCACCGCGGCCAGCAGACCGTCCCAACCGAGCGGCGCTGCGACTTCGCATTCGTCCTGCCCGGCGAGATCGCGCAACGGACCGAGGAAAAGGATACGCACGCCCATGGTTCAGGCTTCCAGATATTGGCCGGTCACGCCGGGCGCCGTTGCAAGGTAGCTTTCGATCGCGGCGAGCGCCGCGCCTTCCCCCGCGATCATGTTGATCCGGCGCGGCGCATGCTTGCGCGCCAGGGCGACAACGATCGCCCGCCGCCATTCGCGGTGGGTGTGATCGGCCGATGGGAGGACGAGGACGGCGTCATCGCCCCCGGCCAGGGCATCCTCCGCCTGCGGCAGCCATTGTCCGTGGAACAGCGCCGCAGCCGCAAGCGGATCGCCAGGCAGGCCGTCCACCGCGATCCGTTTCATTCACGCCGCTCGCGGTGGAGCGTGATGCCGATCTTCTCGTCCGCCTCCGCAATCGCCAGCTTGACGATCTTGACCGTCACTGCGGTAATGCGCCGGTCCTGCAGGAACAGCGTTTCGCAGACATGGTCGGCCACCGCCTCGATCAGCTTGAAATGAACGCCTTCGGGCAAGGCTTCCGAGGCGGCAAACTTGAGATCCATGTAGTTCTTCGAGTGATCGAGCGAAGTGTCGGGATCATAGCGGCGCAGGGGCTTCATCTGCGCCTGGATGGTAAAGCGCAGCGGCTGCGGCCGGCCGGTCTCTTCGGAATAGATGCCGGTGAGCACGTCGTGCTCGAAATCGGCCACTTCGAGGATCAGCGAATCGTCCATGGGCAGCGTCCTAGCGCGGATTCGACCAGCGCGCGAAGATCGCGGTGGGCAACAGCCGTCCGCTGCCATCCTCCTGCACCGCCAGATCGCCATGTTCGATCGTGCCCGGCAGTTCGGCGAACAGTTCCTGAAGCAGGCCGGCCAGGCTGAGGCTGCTCATGCGAACGGCATAGACGGTCAGGAAAAGGAACCGGCTGTCGGCATCGAGCAACTGGCGGCAATCGGACACGAGCTCCGGCAATCCTTCCTCGAGCCGCCACACCTCGCCATCCGGCCCTCGCCCGAACTTCGGCGGATCGAGAATGATGCCGTCATAGCGGCGCCCGCGCCGCACTTCGCGTGCCGCGTACTTCATCGCATCCTCGACCAGCCAGCGGATGGGGCGATCATCGAACCCCGCCATGGCGGCGTTCTCGCGCGCCTGGGCGACCGATTTCTTGCTCGCATCGACATGCGTCACACGGCCGAAGCGGCTGAGCGCCTGCGTGCCCACGCCGGTATAGCCGAACAGGTTCATCGTCTCGGCATCGCGTGCATCGCCGAGTTGCCGGCCCATCCATTCCCACACCGGGGCCATGTCGGGGAAGAAGCCGAGGTGCCGGAACGGCGTGCATTGCGCCGTGAAGCGCGCTTCGTCGCCCCAGCGCAGCGTCCAGCCATCCTGCGGCACGTCGCGCGCAAACTGCCAGCGGCCACCGCCGTCCTCGTCGCTGCCGGGGACGAATTCGCCATGCGCGTCCCATTCGGGCAGGCGCGGCGACCACATCGCCTGCGGTTCGGGGCGGATGAAGCGGTAGTCACCATATTGTTCGAACTTGCGCCCGTGCCCGCTGTCGAGCAGGCGATAGGCGTCCCAGCCTTCGCCGACCATCAGCACCGGATCGCGCCGCAATTGGGCCATCAGGCCGAATGCCCCACGATATGGTCGCGCACGGCTTCATAGGTACCGGGAAGCTCGCGATAGGCTTCTTCGCGCGCGAACAGATCGCCGACCCGGGCCGGCAGCCCCGGCCGCGTGCCCGTCGCCCGTTCGACCGCATCGGGGAACTTCGCCGGATGCGCGGTGGCCAGCGTGACTACAGGGACGTCATGCGGCAGTTCGGCCACGCGCGCCGCGTGCAGACCGATCGCGGTATGCGGATCGACGATTTCCGCGCAATCCTCGCATGCCCAGCGCATGGCCCGCGCCATGTCGTCCTCGTCGGCGCGCATGCTGGTGAACAGCGCACACGCGCCTTCGCGCTGCGCATTGGTAAGCTGCATCGCGCGCTTGCTCTCGAACCCGCGCATCTGCTCGGCCAGAGCGATCCCGTCACGCCCGCCGACATCGAACAAGAGCCGCTCGAAATTGGAACTGACCTGGATGTCCATGCTGGGTGCGGCGGTGGGTGTCACATCCCCGGCCGAATAATCGCCGGCGCTGAGCGCGCGGTGCAGGATGTCGTTGACGTTGGTCGCCACGATCAGCCGCTCTATCGGCAGGCCCATCTGCGCTGCGACATGGCCGGCGAAGACATCGCCGAAATTGCCCGTCGGGACGCTGAATGCCACCTTGCGGTCGGGCCCGCCCAGTTGCAGCGCAGCGGCGAAATAATAGACCACCTGCGCCATCAACCGCGCCCAGTTGATCGAATTGACCGCGCCGATCCGGTGGGTGTCGGTCACGTCGCGATCGGCGAAGATGCGCTTCACCATTGCCTGCGCGTCGTCGAAGCTGCCATCGATCGCGATGTTGTGGACATTGGGCGCGCGCACGGTGGTCATCTGGCGGCGCTGGACATCGCTGACGCGGCCCTTGGGATGCAGCATGAATATCTCGACCCGGTCGAGCCCCGCCACCGCATCGATCGCGGCGCTTCCCGTATCGCCGCTGGTTGCCCCGACGATGGTCAGGCTGCCATCTTCGCGCGCGAGGAACTCCTCGAACAACAGGCCGAGCAATTGCAGCGCGACGTCCTTGAAGGCGAGCGTAGGGCCATGGAACAGTTCGAGCAGCCATTGCCGCTCGTCGAGCTGGGTCAGCGGGGTCACGGCCGCATGGGCGAAGCGGCCATAAGCCTTGGCGGTCAGTTCGCGCAGCCGCTCGGGCGTCAGGCAATCGCCGACGAAGGGCTGCATCACCCGCGCGGCCAGTTCGCTGTAGGGCAGACCGCGCATCGCGGCGATTTCGTCATGCGTGAAGCGCGGCCACTGTGCCGGGACATAGAGCCCGCCATCGCTGGCCAAACCGGCGAGCGTGACGCCGGCGAAATCGAGCGACGGAGCGCTGCCGCGGGTGGAGACATATTTCATCGGGATAGGCGGTTAGCGGGGCATGCCGGGGCGGGCAAGCAAGCGGCTCTTTAAACGTCCCTAGCCCGCGTGGCACGGCGCCGCAGCGCGAGGATGTAGATGATCAGCGCAGTGAGCGCGAAAAAGAACCACTGGCCCGCATAGGCAAGGTGGTTGTTGGGCAAATCACGAGGATCAGGCGGCGCCAGCGGGGCAAGACCGGCCACGCCTTGCGAGGCGACGATCCGGCCGCCCGGCGCAATGGTGCCGCCAACCGGTCCCCCTGCCCATTCGACCGGCGCGGGATTGCGCGAAAATCCCAGGTCGATGCGGACCTGTTCGCCGCTGGGCAGCGCGCATGTCGCGCGGTGGGCGACGCCCTTTTCGCCGCGCAGGCTGGTCCCGGCGACGGTGTTGATCCCGACCACCTCGGCGCAGGTCACCTCGGTCCGGCGATACAGCAACGCCTCTGCCAGGGCCGGATCGCGCGGATAGCCGACCGGCTCCGCCATCTCCAGCGACCGTTCGGCGCGCTGGATCAACGCGTCCTTTTCCTCCATCCGGCCGAGCTGCCAGAAACCCAGCGCGATCATGACCGCAATGGCGGCGGCTACGATGACCGTGGCGAATATCGGAATGCGTCTCACAGCGCGCTGCTCTCCGGGATCACGGTGCGACTATTTCCGCCCGTGAAGGATTTCAGGGTCGGCATTGGTTTATCCACCGTGGGGCAAGAACCAAGAAGGGCAGCCACGGCGGTGCCGGGCTGCCCTTCCTGTTGTTCGAGCCTGTCGGCAGCCATCAGTGGACGGCGGCGCCCCAGCCACCCCAGACGTAGACGGTGATGAACAGGAACAGCCACACCACGTCGACGAAGTGCCAGTACCATGCCGCAGCTTCAAAGCCGAAGTGCTGGCGCGGGGTAAAGTGGCCCTTGTAGGTCCGCACGAGGCAGACGATCAGGAAGATCGTTCCGACGAGGACGTGGAAACCGTGGAAGCCCGTCGCCATGTAGAAGGCCGAGCTGTAGGTGTTGCCGCCGAATTCGAACGGCGCTGCGGCGTATTCGTAGGCCTGGATCGCGGTGAACACGGCGCCCAGGATGATCGTGAGCCACAGGCCCTTCTTCAGTCCATCGCGGTCGCCGTGGATTAGCGAATGGTGCGCCCAGGTGACGGTGGTGCCCGAACACAGCAGGATCAGCGTGTTGAGCAGCGGCAGGCTGAAGGGATCGATCACGTATTCGATGGCAGCAGGCGGGAAAGTCCCGCCCACGACATCGGACAACTCGCTCGGGAACAGCGCGAAATCGAACCAGCTCCAGAACCAGCCGACGAAGAACATCACTTCCGAGGCGATGAACAGGATCATGCCGTAGCGCATGTGCAGCTGGACGATCGGCGTGTGGTCGCCGCGTTCGGCTTCCTTCACGATGTTGCCGAACCAGGCGAAGAAGGTCGCGATCAGGCCGGCAATGCCGAGGCCGAGCACGAGATGCGCGCTGGCCATTTCGTGCATGTAGAGCACCATGCCGCTGGTGAAGGTCAGCGCCGAGAACGAGCCGACGAAGGGCCAGATATCGGGTTCGAGGATGTGATATTCGTGATTGACGTTGCCAGCCATAGTACTCGCGTCCTGGGTTTCGCTTTGCGGGTGCCCTTAATGCGCCAATGCGCTGGGGTCTAGGGGCTACTCGGCAGATTCCAGCGCCCGGTGGAAAGTATATGACAGGGTAATCTGCTCCACCCCGTCCATGTTGGGATCGTCGAGCGCCTTCGGATCGACGAAATAGAGCACCGGCATGCGCACTTCCTGCCCCGGCTGCAGCACCTGCTCGGTGAAACAGAAGCACTGGATCTTGTTGAAATAGGCCCCGGCCTGCTCGGGTTCGACATTGAAGGTCGCGGTCCCGGTGATGGCCTCGTCGGATTCGTTCTTCGCGAGGTAGATTGCCATGTCGCGCTGACCGATCGTCACGGTGTCGGTGACCTGTTCGGGGCGGAAGCTCCAGGGCACATCGCCCGCTGTCGTCCCGTCGAAGCGGATCGAGATCGTCCGCCCGCCGGCACTGGCGCCAAGACGTTCGGCGATGGCCGCATCGCTCTCGGTCGCGCGCTGCGTCGTACCGCCGAAGCCGGTAACCTGGCAGAACAACTGGTAGAGCGGCACTGCTGCGTAGCCCAGACCGAGCATGGCCAGTGCACCACCGAAAGCGAGCAGAGCGGTGCGGTTCTTGCGGGTATCGAGAGTAGCAGCGGTCATGGCGAAGCTCACATCCTAGCGATGGTTATCACATAGAAAAGAACGGCGAGGAACAGCAGGATACCGCCAACCACGAGGTTGCGGCTCTTCTGCCGGCGCTTGAATTCGGTTTCTTCTTCGGGCGTCATGCGATCCATCCCTGATTGGCCATTACCCGGTCGGCCACCAGCGCGGCGAACAGGGCGAACAGATAGATGATGCTGAAAGCGAACAGGCGCTTTTCGGGCTTCATCGTGTCATTGGTACCAGTCTGCCGAAAAGCGACCGGAACCGAAAGCGCAAGGAAGGCAAGCGACAGCGCAAGCGAAGCAACACCGTAAACGTAAGCCGTCCCGCCGATGAACCACGGGGCGGCCGCGACCGGCACGAGCAATACGGCATAGGCGAAGATCTGCCGGCGTGTCGAGGTTTCACCCCGGACGACCGGCATCATCGGAATGCCGACATTGGCATAATCGGTCTTCACGAACAGCGCGAGCGCCCAGAAATGCGGCGGCGTCCACATGAAGATGATGAGGAACAGCAGCACCGGCATCAGCGTGATATCGCCGGTCACCGCGACCCACCCGATCAGCGGCGGAAAGGCCCCCGCCCCGCCACCGATCACGATGTTCTGCGGCGTGCGCGGCTTCAACCAGACCGTGTAGATGACCGCGTAATAGAACACGGAAAACGCCAGGATCGCGGCCGCCAGCCAGTTGAGCGCCAAGCCCATGATCATCACCGAAGCGGCAGCGATCAGGACGCCGAAGTCGCGCGCATCGGTGCGGTTCATCCGCCCCGCGGGCAGCGGGCGGGCCGCAGTGCGCTTCATCCCCGCGTCGATGTCGGCTTCCCACCACTGGTTCAGCGCTGCTGCCCCGCCCGCACCCAGCGCGATGCACAGCACCGCGGTAAAGCCCAGGATGGGATTGATAGTGCCCGGCGCGGCGAGCAGCCCGCACAGGCCGGTGAAGATAACCAGGCTCATCACGCGCGGCTTGGTCAGCGCAAAGAAATCGCGCCATTCGGCGGGGAGCTGGGTGTGGACGGTCTGGGTCATGGGATCGGTCGCCATATAAGGCGTTACAGGCGCTTTAGCCAGTCAATCAGGATCGTATTTACCGCTTCGGGCCGTTCCTGCTGCGTCCAGTGACCGACGCCGTCGAGCACGTGACCTTCGATGCGCGGTGCGAACATGCGGATGAGCGCCACCGGATCCTCGATCGCGCCGAACAGGAAGGTGGCGGGATCGCGGGTTCCGCCGATGAACAAGGCGGGCTGCTCGATGCGCTTGCCGTTCCACTGCTGCAGCCATTCGAAGTCGGTTTCATGGTTGCGATAGCGGTTGAGCGGTCCGCGAAAGCCCGACGCGCGAAATTCGGCCTCGTAGAAATCGAGGTCGTCCTCGGTCAGCCAGGCTACCGGCGCGGGATCGGGCAGCCCCTCGAGGAAAGTCGCACCCAGCGGCTTGTCCCAATAGTCGCCCGGCGGCACATCGCCGCTGATCGAATACATCATCCGCTGCACGAAATCGCGGGGGTCGCGTTCCGCTTCGGCCTCGCCCACTCCCGGCTCCTGGAAATATTCCTGGTAGAAGAACTTGCCCTGGCTGGTGAAATGTTCGCGAAAGACTTCGGTGAATGGCCGGTTCGGCACGCCGGCGAACGGGACCGACAGCCCCGCCACCGCGCGAAAATGACCGGGATGCGTCAGCGCGGAATTCCACACGATCGGCGCCCCCCAGTCGTGGCCGACAAGCACCGCCGGGGCGCCGGGCGAAAGGGCTTCGCGCAGGCCCACCAGATCGCCGACGATATGTTCCATGGCATAGGCGCCAACCGGCTCTGGCTTGTCCGATCCGCCGTAACCGCGCACGTCGATCGCGCAGGCGGTGAAACCCGCGTCCGCGACGGGGCCGATCTGGTGCCGCCAGCTGTACCAACTCTCGGGAAAGCCGTGGACCATGATGACCAACGGGCCTTCGCCTTCGACGGCGCAGCGCAGGCTGGCTGAACCGGTATCGATGGTACGCATCTGGGGCATTCGCTCAGGCTCCGGGCAAGCAAAGAAAAACGGCCGGTCCACCATGGGACCGGCCGCTCTTTCGTGTCCAGTCTTTCGCAGCTGCTTAAGCGGGCTGCGGCTTGCTCATGTGATCGTGAGCGGTGTGATGGTCCTCGATGACCGGCAGCGTCTCGAACTGGTGGAACGGCGGCGGGCTGCTCAGCGTCCATTCGAGCGTAGTGGCGCCTTCGCCCCACGGATTGTTGCCGACCTTCTTGCCCGCCACGAAGGCATAGACGATGTTGACGAAGAAGAAGACCATCGAAGCCGCCATGATCATGTAACCG
>MDTE01126610.1_pt1 | contig 20814 bp, 11 predicted proteins | sample 811231 | NCBI WGS metagenome assembly MDTE01 (sample SAMN05326651, study PRJNA326480) | marine metagenome | isolation source: seawater | place: Indian Ocean: Red Sea | collected 2010
GGATCCCTGGAGTTGGCCGGAACACGCATGGCGGCCAGTGTCAGATTCGGCCGGATTGTGTCGTTGCGATACGCACCCTCCTTCGGGATACACAGCTGAGACCTGAGATGGCGCTCAGTGCGCGCGGTGGCTGTGGCTGAGAGTGCCAGCACCGGACCTTGAAGCTGAAGCCGGGATTGAAGGATGCGTCCCAGGCGGTGGTACGCCGGACGAAAGTTGTGTGACCACTCGGAGACGCAGTGTGCCTCGTCCACGACCGCCAGTGACACGCCTCCGGGCACGCATCGCAGGTCAGACAGAAACCTCTCGTTTAGCAACCTCTCCGGGGACACGAAGAGCACCTTTAGGCGCCCGGCTCGCAACTCATCCAGGGTGCCGAACAGCTGCGCGGGTTTCTGATCGCTGCGAAGCGCGGCGCCGGGCAGCGCCGGGGGCAAACCGCGGAGCTGATCGGTCATGAGCGCCAGCAGCGGCGACACTACCAGGGTGAGACCCGGCAAGAGCATCGCGGGAAGCTGGTAGGTCAGCGACTTACCTGCACCTGTGGGTAGAAGTGCCAGCGTGGACCCGCCCCGAAGCACCCGCTGGATCACCTCGAGCTGTCCGGGTCGGAAGACCGAGTGTCCAAACACGCGCCGAAGGATGTCCACAAGGGCCTCCTCTGTCGGGTTTGCGAGCGCGGCTGCGCACGCGGCGTCGAGCTCGGGGCTCGGCTTCTCGAGCTTCTCTCGTGCCTCCGCCGCGGCGATGGCAGCCGCGGACTGCTTCATGCCAACCGCCTGGTTGAGGTGCTCTGTTTTCGCCTCCTCCATCGCCTTTCGTTTATCCTCCTCGGTCACCTTCTTGGCCGCGTTGCGATCGGCCCAGTCGCCCTGCTGCCACACAGATTGGCCATTCTCAGTGGGCTCCGGCACCGCCTTCCGTTTCCTCTCCTTGGTGTTCCAGTTCCTCACGCCGCCGCCGTACCGCGAGTTTGCGCCCGTCTTCTTGGCTCCGTTCTTAATCTTGGTCTTGTAGGTGTTCCTCTTGTTTAGGTTCATCTTGACGAAGTTACCGTGGGCAGTCTTGCTCCTCTTGGCGGGCTTCCTCTCTGGAACCGGAGCCTCGGGAGCCTCATCTCCGGCACCACGCCAGTCCGCAGACTCAAGAGGCTTGGCGCGACTCGCGGTGCGCTTCTTCTCCTTCTTCGCGAGCTCAGCCTCGAACGCCGCGTTCCTGGCGGCGCTGTGCGCGTCCGCCCTCTCGCGAGCGGACATCTGTTTTGCCGGCTCAGCCGTGGGTACGGGCGCGGCCTTTGAGGGCCTGGGCTTTGCAGGGGCGGCAGCACGCCTCCTTTTGGGCTGGACCACGGCTATCGCACATTCATCAGAGTCACTGATGCTGTAGTCCTCATCGTCGCCGTCGGAGCCTTCATCGTCATTCATCTTCTCCGCCGCCATCCGCGCCTCCCTCTTGGCCACAGCCTCCTCCCGTTTCTTTGCGGCGCGAGCGGCGGCTCTCTCCTCAGCTGCCGTCAAGTCCTCTTCGCCATCATCCGCGGGCATCGGCGGCTGCGCGTCGCGGTCCTCAGCCTCCATCATCGCCAACATTTCATCTTCGTCGGGTTCGCCGATCGAACGCTCGGGCGCCTTCCTCTTAGGCTTTGTTTCGTAAACCGGCATGGGAGGAGCCTTCCGCTTCTCCTTGGGTTGGCGGGGCGGCTCCGGCATGATGATGGGCACCTTCTTTTTCTCCTTCCCATCATCCTCCAAAAACGAGGACAGGGTCATATCCGGAGACCTCTTCGCACCCCCACTTCCCCCCCCCGCCTTGGTCACCACGTCCGATCCTAACACGCCGCGCGAATCGCACAGCAGTGGTTCAAACGACGAGGTCTCAACCGCTGCTTTGCGCTGCTCCGCCATGCGGGCAAAGCCTCCAATCGCCGGTCCCCGTCTGTGCATCCCAGAGCCGGCGCGAGCGAGCGAGGGAACCGAAGACGACATCCCACCGACCGGCTTCGACGCGACGCGAGGCGGCAGCTTGACCTCTGGCTTCGCGATTGCGGGTGCCGAGGTTGACGGCGGCATCGAGGCTGCAACTGGGAGAGTTGGGGCACCACCCCGAGTCTCCGGGGGTCCGGGCTGCGACTGCGAAGGGCGGGAACGGATCGCGGCCTTTTTCACGGGCGTTGCTTCCACCACCTCCTCGTCGTCCTCATCGTCGCTGCTGTCGGCGGCGGGACGACGCGAGGATGGCCTCGGCGCGTTCGACCCGACGTCCCTGAGGGGGGCCGATGTCTGCATCCGCGGATCTGGCGCGGAAGGCTTCGCCCCTCCGCGCGTCTGCGCCGCGTTTTCCTTCTCCAGCTCAGCCTTGAGGACCCGGTACTCCCGATACATGGCGTACACTTGCTTGTCGGCTCTCACCTCATCTCCTGTCGGCTTCCTGCCGTGCGCCTTTGCGAACTCCGTCTCCCAGGAATTAATCTTCACCTTGCAACCTTCAACCTTCGCCCTGATCCCCCGCTCTCCCCCCTCGCCGCCTGACCGGGCACCCGCCGCTCCAGATGTCGACGGCACATCCGCGACGACACCCCCACTCCGATCCATGCCGCTCCTATGCGCCCCAACGAATGACTGGGTTCCTTTTCGTTGCTTCTACTCGTCAGCTGTCGATCGGCCCCTCCGTTGCCGGATTCAAACTCATTTTTTGGCGCGCTGGGGTGCCTAGTCTGCCAGTGTCGGCAGGGCCGCGGCTTCAGCGCGCGGAGGGGAGGATTTCCGGGGGGATGAAGTTCAAGTGCACGCTCAGCTCAATGGGGGTGACCTGGCTCGAGCGCTTCGTGCCCATCTTCGAGAAGATGGGCAAGGAGCTGTCGGTGCTGTTCACCCCGGAGACGCTGCACCTTGTGCAGGGTGCCGCCGATTCAGGGGGTCTGGAGCTCCACGCGGATCTGCTCGTCAAGGAGGCCTTCGACGAGTACAGGATCGCGAGCAACAACGCTGATAAGATCGCGGTTAAGCTCGAAACGGCGACGCTGTACCGCGTGCTGAGGGGGCTCGTAGGGAGCGAGGCGACGCACGTCGAGGTGAAGCTCATCAAGCGCGTCATCCGCGAGGGCCTCTCGCTGCCATTCCTTAACTTTGCCAGCACCGGCCTCGTTGATATCACGCAGGACGTGCCGCTTGGAGGCCCCCTGAACAAGCGCGAGCTCGAGGATCTGGAACATATCGTGCAGGCGAACGTCGTGAACGTGCCCTACTGGCTCAACCTGGACAGGCAAGCGACGGAGGGTGCTCACCAGGCGGCGGAGAGGTTCAAGGCGGTGGGGCCCCGGACGGAACTCGCCACCACCAAAGCCGGGTCGCTCCACCTGGCCACCGCGAAGGGAGGGAGCGTGACCCTCGGGACGGAGTACAGGGGTCTACCGGTGCTCCCCGTCGCCGAGGACCAGTACGAGACGGCTCAAGGCGGCGTGGACGACGACGACGACGCGGCTGGCGCGTCGGAGCGTCTCGCCGAGGCGGCGGCGAGCGGGTCAGCGGCTCTGGTCGCCGTGAACACCAAGCAGCTGTGGAAGGGTCTGCAGGGGGTGCAGACTAACCCGAGCAACGCGATGATAGGCGTGGCGTCCAACCGCGGGCACATGGAGTTGGTCTTCAGGTACGACAGGCAGACGGTGAACGGCCCAGACGCGGTCGGATTGTTCGTGAGGGTACCGGCTGAGATTGACGAGGATTTCGACTTTGACTGACGACACGCACACTCAGGGAACAGCGACGTTCTCACGGCTAGCTTAGAAACAAATTACACGCGCGAAATACCACTATTAGAGTGTTGCGATCATCGCCCCTGCGCAGTCCCTCGGCCAACCTCACGAAGGAACTTCTCGATGGGGTCGTCCTTTTCCTGCTCGTTGGCCAGGAACGCGGCGATGGCAAATGCGTTGCCCCCGTCGGCGTCGTTCAGGCCCTGAATCTCGATATCGTCTCCCCTACCCGCGGCGGCCACCGCGGCACGATCTTCTGCCGCCTGTCGCGCCCTAGCCTTCGCCTCCGCCGCCTGGGCGAACTGCTTACCCTCGCCCTTGGGCTGGTTTGCCTCCTCAATTTCCTCGGCAACCTTGACGCCCGCCTCGCACTGCTTCATGTTGGACCCGTCCGCAATCTCGTGGAACTTTCGCGCGTTGTCGAGGTACCACTTCGACGGCATTTTCTGACGAATGCGCCTGGACGAGCTGGCGATGATGTCCATAGTGGTGCACCTCATGGAGTAGTGCTCGGTGGCGTCAGCCATCATGAACTGGTCGAGCGCCGCCATCTCCCAGTCCTCCAGCTTCTGCGACCCGAGGATGGAGTGGATCGTCTTGCACCCGACGCTCTGCAACTTCATCTGCGTGTTGGCGCTCATATCGTCCGTGGCGACGTACGTGGGAAGGCCTTGCCCCGCCTTGGCCTCGCGGCACATGTGGACGAACGGGTCGATGTTGATGGACGCCTGGTTCGAGTTGAACGACTTGAAAACCGGCATGCCCATCGTCGCCGTGTTGGACCTCGCGTGGACCACCCGGAAGTTCCTGTCCGCGGCGCCGAACAGAAACTTGCGCACCTCGCTGGACAGAAGCTCTATGTGCTTCGAAGCCTGGAAATCGAGCTCGGTGCCCGCCTCCTCGCACTCGGCGTACACGGCGGAGGCCACGCACGATGGCTTTCCACCCCTCTCCTTGATGCTGTCAACCACCGACTGGTAATCCTTCGCCGAGGTGAAGGGATCCGAGCGAACCGTCTCGTCGCCGGGGGAGACGAACGTGGTTCCGATGGTGTCCTGCTCGCGAAGCGCGGTGATGCATCCGCGGTCAAGGTTGTGGGTGAGGAACGCGGCGCGGTCATCCTTGGTCATCGCGCGCCAAGTGCCGGGCTCGGGCTTGACGATCGCGTCGAAGGAGACGTACTCGTCCTCGCCGCCGTTCACCGCCCTGGTCTTCACGGGACCCACCACCAGCTCCGAGCCGGTCTCTCTCGCCATCTTGGCGTAGCACTGCAGCGACCTGAGCTGCTGGGGTAGACCTTGGGTCTCCCCCATAAGCGCGTACATCACAGGCGTGGGCCTCTCCTTGCCCTTCAGCAGGTCCAGGCCGGGCAGAGGGCCCGCGTTGTGGGTGTACACGCCCAGCCCGATGAACGCGGCGAACGCGAGGGACCCGAGCGCGATCACCACGGGTCGCGATGACCCGCGGGACCGCGTGCGGTCATCGTGCCCGCCCAGCAGAGGCGTCGCTGCCTCGACGTCGTGCGCCATTGTGTGCGGCGTCGGGCGCGGGCCAAAAAAAAAATATGTAACCGAAATTTTTGCCGGAGAGACAATTCGATGTTGGCCCACAGTATTCCAGTCAGGGCATTGAGGTATATGTATAAGCGATGCACGCATTCAAGGACATGATTCGTATTTACATGAGAATCCTGACTAAACGATATGTTCTCTCCTGTAATTCGCACGACGTGCACTGCCAGCCAGTCACAAGCGAGGGAGTTCAGATCAGATCGCTCCGCGACTGCAGCTTGCAGAGCTTGGAGGCGATCGACGAAACGTCGTCCACAAATAATCACACCCGCAGGATACAGAGGCATTCGGATAGCGCCATGGGACTCGGAACGTGGTTCGATGTCGTGGACGATGTGATGCTACAGCGTTGGCACACGCGCCACCTGCCCACCGACCCGGCGGAGGTGCTCGGCCCCGACGTGAAGGGGAAGACCTTCATCGTCACCGGACCCACGAGCGGGATCGGCACCACGACCGCGGAGACGCTCGCGAGAGCTGGTGCGCGCGTGGTGCTCGCGTGCCGAACGGTGAAGCGCGGGCAGGCGCTGATCGACTCGTGGAATTCCACTGAATCCGAGCCGCTGAGGTGCGAGGTGATGCACCTGGACCTCGACTCGCTGGACTCCGTCAGGGCCTTCGCCTCAGCCTTCCTGGCCAAAGGGGAGCCCCTGCACTGTCTGCTGAACAACGCCGGCGTCTTCGACATGTCCGGCGCGTTCAACCGCACGAAGGACGGCCACGAGTCGCACTACGGCACCAACTTCCTCGCCCCCGCGCTCCTCTCGCTCCTGCTCATGCCGTCGCTCAAGTCCGCCGGCACAGCGTCGGCGCCCGCGAGGGTGGTGTTCGTGTGCAGCAAGCTCCACCAGTTCTGCCCGAGGCTCTCGCTGGACGACCTCGGGTTCGAACGGCGGTCGTACGGAGCCAGGGCTGCTTACGCGCAGAGCAAGCTGGCGGAAATCCAGTTCACGCGGGAGCTGGAGCGTAGGCTCGGGGTGATGGACGGCGAGGACGGCTCGGTGAGGGGCGACGCGACGGTTCGGTGCGTGACGGTGCACCCGGGGAACATCGTCACCGGGGTGGTCAGGACGCTGCCGTACGTGGTCCAGGTGGCGTACAAGATCATCATGAGCCGCGTGTTGCTCACGCCCAGCGAGGGCGCGCGCGCCAGTTTGTACGCGGCGACGAGGGGAGAGGCGCTCACCGGCACGGGGCGGGCGCCGTATTTCACATCCGAGTGCGTCGCAAAGTCGCCGAGTCCGCCGGCGCTCGACGACGAGGCGGCGGCGAAGCTCTGGGACGCGACGCTCGCGACGCTGGGGCTGCCGAAGGACTTCAAGCCGTGAGGATGGGTTTAGCAAAGCAACATGTGGTTATTGATAGTTTTATCGCCGCCCCGTGAAGGGCACTTTTGAGCGTTCGCCTCTCGCTTCTCATACTGCCTTCATCCCACCATCGCGGCTCGCTTTAGACCGCCATTTGCATGGCTATTTTGGGATGCGGGTCGTAATCCACGATCTCGAAATCGCTGAACTCGAAGGAATCGATGTCCTTCTTCTCCGGGTTGATCTTGAGCGTCGGGAACGGCCTGGGCTCGTTCTCGAGCTGCTTGTAGAGGGGCTCGACGTGGTTGGAGTACACATGGGTGTCGCCGCAGCAGTGCACAAAGTCTCCGGGCTTCAGTCCGCACACCTGCGCCACCATGCAGGTGAGCAGGGAGTAGCTCGCGATGTTGAAGGGCACGCCGAGGCCCATGTCGCACGACCTCTGGTACATCTGGCACGATAACTCACCGTTTGCGACGTAAAACTGGCAGAACATGTGGCACGGGGGCAGGGCCATCTCCTTGAGCGCCGCGGGGTTCCATGCGGTGAGCAGGATGCGCCTGTCGTTGGGGTTGTTCTTGATCTTGTCGATCACCTCCGCGAGCTGGTCCACTCCCTGCCCGGTATAGTCGGCGTGCATGTCCTTGTACTCGGCGCCGAAGTGGCGCCACTGGAAGCCGTACACCGGCCCGAGGTCACCCTCCTCCCTGTGACCCAGGCCGACGCTGTCGAGGTACTCGCGGCTTCCGTTACCGTCCCAAATGTGAATGTCCTTGTCCTGGAGTTCCTTGGCGCTGGTGCAGCCCTTGACGAACCAGATGAGCTCCTCCGCGACGCCCCTCCAGAAGACACGCTTGGTGGTGAGCAGCGGGAAGCTGCGGCGAAGGTCAAAACGCATTTGGCAGCCAAACTTGCTGATCGTGCCCGTTCCGGTGCGGTCACCCTTCACGTTGCCCTCCTCCATGATCTCCTTGATCAGGTCGAGGTACTGCATCTCCTCGTGTCGCACCCCCTTCGCCACGGCACCCGCGGGGAGCACCTTGGATCCGGGCGAGCGGAACTTGCCCGTGCCAGGGTCCACGCCGAAGTAGGTCAGGAACTGGATGGTGGCGCCGTCCTTCTCCCTCAGCGGCTTGGCCGAGGCGTACAGCTTGAACTTGGCGGGATCGATCTGGGGCAGGAACGCGTCGCACTTGTACTTCTCTGGCTCATCCGCCGGCGGGGTCACCTCGGTGAGGTGGAGGGCCTGGCAGTGGGGGGATGCCATCGCCTCGGCGTACACCTGCGCGCCGCCGATGACAAAGACCTTCTCGACACCCGCCTCGTGCTCGGGCGTGGAGAGGAGCTCGAGAGCAGCCTCGAGGGAGGGGCGGAGGAAGACCCCTTCCGGGAGAACCTCGGGCTTACCGCTGCCGTTCACGGGCGCGGAGTTCTCCGAACCGGCCTCCATCAGGGCGTGGCCGCGGCTCAGGACGACGTTGACGCGGCCGGGCAGGGGTCGGAACTTGGCCGGGATGGACTCCCACGTCTTGCGGCCCATGACCACGGCGTTCTTGGTTCCGGGCTCGTTCACCTGGGAGGTGACCGCCTTGAAGTAGGCCATATCCTTGGGGAGGTTCCAGGGCAGGCCACCCTGGTACCCGATGCCCATCTCGCCCTTGGTGGCAGCCACGACCACCTGGAAGGGGCGAACCGTGGACGCTTCGCTCGCCATCGTGAACTCGTTACTCGGAGAGGTGGAGAAGGATGAGGATAAATACAACACCCGACCGCGGTGGGAGGGCGTGTACGTAGGGGCACTGAAGAGCGAGTGACGCGGCTGCGAGAGCTGCGACGCGGTGACCGACCAACTGCGGCGAACGAGCGCTACCGCTTGGAGACCACGAGCAATCGTGGTGCCGACGAAGTTTTTTTAAACTGCGACGCTGGAAGAACAACGATGGCTGTCCTTGACGTCGAGCCTGCGAAACGAGAGTGGAGGGTGCGTGATCTGTGCGCCTCTCGCCGTCTCGTTCGTATCGGAGCCTCGGAGCGTGGTTCCCGCGACCGTGACTTTGTGAGCGAGAGCAGATCTGAGTGGTGTTCAAATAAATCAGATTTTGAAACCGGCGCCGATACCAGATTCACAGCTGAGGCGGAGCTTGGGTGGCAGTCGGCTACAGTGTTATTAGACCTTTTGCCCTAATTCACCGCCACTCGATCGGAGCGCGAAGGTCGATCATGTTGAAGCCCGCGCCCCAATCTCTGCGTGAACTCCCTCGGGCTCCGCCCGGGAGCCTCCCACCGCCGCCCGGCGGCTTCGGCCTGCCCCCGCCGCCGGGGTTCCCGGGGTTTCGGCCCGGGTTTCCGCCGATGATGCCGGGGATGATGCGCCCGCCAATAATGCACGGCATGAGGCCCGCGCCCAACGCGTCGGTGCACCCGACGGGCCTGACGCCCTCGCTGCTTCGGCTGTTCGTCGCGCGACCTCCCGTGGAATATCATCCGCCCCCTGCCAAGCCAAAGAAGACCCAGCCCTACACCGGCATCGCGGACTACGTCAAGCTCTTCACCGATCCCGAGGAAGATCCCCCGCCGCCCCCGGCCGAGCCGAAGGAGACCAAGGCGGAGAAGAAGACCAGGAGGGCCGCCGAGAAGGCCAAGGAGAACGACGCGAGGATCGAGGAGGACATCAAGAGCTGGAACCCGAAGGAGGATCCGAAGCTCGCGGACTCGGACCCGTACAAGACCCTCTTCGTCGGCAGGCTGAGCTACGACGTCGACGAGGCTGCGCTCAGGCGCGAGTTCGAGAGATTCGGTGCGGTCAAGTCCGTGACCGTCGTGGAGGACCGGGACGGAAAGCCCAGGGGGTACGCCTTCGTCGAGTTCGACAGGGAGAGCGACATGAAGCACGCGTACAGGTCGGCGGATGGGCTGAGGCTCGAGGGCAGGAGGATCCTGGTGGACGCCGAGCGTGGGCGCACCGTGCCCGACTGGAGGCCCAGGCGGTTCAACGGCGGGCTCGGCGGGACCCGACGCGGGGGTAAGACCGAGAACAGCCTCGTCGCCGGTCGCGATCAGGCGTACCACAACCGTGCCCAGGAGGCTGGCGGCGGCGGCGGGTACGCAGGTCACGGATACGGCGGTGGACCGCAGCAGGGTCACGGATACGGCGGCGATAGGGACGACCGGCGCGATTCGCGGCGGGGCAGCTCCCGCGACTCGCGCCGCGACGATAGGGATCGCGGCAGGGACCGGTACTCGAGCAGGTACGATCGCCGCGACGACAGGAGCAGGGACCGAAGGGACGACAGGCGCGACGAGGATCGCGGCCGGGACCGGTACGACGACAGGGATCGACGCGACAGGGACAGGGACAGGGATCGACGCGACAGGGACAGGGACAGGGATCGACGCGACAGGGATAGGGACCGGTCCCGGGGCAGGGACAGGTACGGGTACGACGACCGCGACAGGGGGTACAAACGCGACAGGTCCTCGTCCCGGGGCAGGCGGGACGACAGGGACCGCGATCGCAAGCGCCACCACGGGGACGACGGCGCGTACCCGCCACCTCCGCCCAACGGCGCCGCCGCCGCTGACGACGACGAAGATAAGGAGGACGGAGAGCTCTGAATGCCTTGCCAAAAAAATGTTTCGAATACTAACTAAACGAGTATCGCCGCCAACGGCTCCGCGAACATGACTATCAACGGCGCGAGCGCCTCCACCGGCCCCATCAGGCTCAGGCACGTGCTAAGTGTTGACGCCCCTGGCACCCCGACCGCCGCGAAGAGGGAACAGAGCGCGATCATAGCCTTGGGATTTGACCTCAGGTACTCGACATGGGGTTTTCGCAACCACTCCTGCAAACCGGGATCAGCTTTGCCATACGCCTCCTGCAGCTTTGGCCTGAGCTGATCGCGCTTTTCGTTTACCTTCTCTTTGGCCCTCCCAGCTGACTCCTTGGCCTTCTCCATGGCCTTCTCCATGGCCGCTGAGCCCTTCTCCTTCGCCGCGGCCGCCACCGCTGAGCCTTTCTCCTTCGCCTTCAATGCAAAACCCTTCACCTTGTCCATCGCTCTTCCCCGCGCGCTGTGAGCCTAACGAGAAGCCTAAACAAGAAAGGACCGCGTGAACACCGAGTCTGACGTCAAAAATTGCTTTCATTGTTCATTTTGAGAGACCCGTTTCAAACCAGGTCCTACCAGGCTGCCAAGATTTCAAAGCGATAAGCTTTTTTTCCTGATCTGGCACTCACCAGCGCGGCAGCGTCGTCACACCACAGGTACCAACATGGAAATGAGCAAGCTGGCTCCGGCCTTCGCGAAGCTCGCAGAGGCTGCGCAGGAGATCTCCGAGATTTTCGCGGCGGCGGGCGGCGTCACCCTGGGGAAGAGGGGCCCCGGCGCCCTGCTGCTGGATGCGGACGGCAAACCAGTCAAGAAGAAAAAGGAGAAGCGCGCTCCCCGCGCGCCCACCAAGTTCAACGAGTTCATGAGGACGAAGGTCGCTCAGGTGAAGAGTGAGAACCCCACCAGGAGCCCCAAGGATGTCTTCGCGATGTGCGCGGCGATGTGGGCGACGGCGCCTGAGAACCCCAAGAGCAGCGCGGCAGCTGCTCTTCCACCGGCGAAGAGCGAGAAGGGGTCGCTCAAGAGTGGCAAGGGGAAGAGCAAGAAGTGAGCGGCCGAGACCCGGCGAAAATGGCCGCACGCCAGGGCGAGCGTCGCACGGGAGATGCCCGGCGAGGATACGGAAGTGTACTAGTAGAATCTATCACATGTTTTGCTGTCATGCGGGAGGAAGAGGGAGGTCGTTGAGACTTTAGAACGTCTCGAATGAAAGAACGGGGAAGGGGAACTTTGAACCTGAACTTTGAAAAGCAACATCGCGAGTCGCTGTCGCAGCGCGCGCGGTCATCCCCGGGCGTTCTGCGATCGGGTCCAATGCGGCATGACGCGCTGCGGGGTCTCACACGTCAATATCGATTGATGAACGGGTTCATGAACCCTGGGTGGACCGCCCCGTCCCAAGCCCACCTTTCCCCCTTTGAACCTCAACGGAAACCGAAGAAGGGCGATCGGTCCACAAGCGAAAATTTTTTTACCTTCGAAGTCGCCTCCCGGTTCGTGGCCGCCGACTCATCCTCCCTAGGCGCGCGCGAGGCTCGAGAGATGGGAGAGCGAAAGTCGACCCGCGTCAAGACAGTCGCCAAGGCGCTTAAGCGCGTGGACGATGACACGCGACGACAGGTGCGAAGCAGCCCTCCATCCGTCTTCCCGAGCCGATGCCGCCCTCACGTTCCGCACGCTAACTTTTCGCCTCGCAACCCCCACCGCATCGCAGGTTGCCGCTGCTCGTTTGGATGCGCTCGAGAACGATAACGCCGAGGCGGAGGCGGCCGACGACGACAGCGAATACGAGGTGGAGGAGGGAGAGGGTGTGGGCACGGTCCTGAAGAAGAAAGGCGGGGGCAAGGGTGGGAAGAGAACGACGCGCGGCGCGGTGGCGACGAAGAAAGGGCCAAGATCGTTCGCCGCGCACCTGGACGAGGCGATGCTGGACAGGGTGCCGAGGGAGATACCAACGTACCTCACCGCGGCGGCGGGTCCATCGGTGACGTCCACGGCTCGAAAGTACTGCTCCGTGTGCGGCTACGCGTCCAACTACAACTGCGCTCGCTGCGGGATGAAGTTCTGCAGTCGCAAGTGCAACGCCGTCCACACCGAGACCCGGTGCCTCAAGTTCACGGCGTGACCGCCATAAGTTACCAATATCATAGCTAGAATCTCAGCAGAGTTACATCCCAATAATCTTAGTCTCGAGTCCCCGGCGCCCAACCCCCGCGGCGGTCCACCACAAACTTTGCAAACTCCGAGCCGCGCGTCCGAGCCCCGCCGACGTCGACGCCGAACCGGACGTCGTCCCAGCCCGGAACACCAAGCCGAACATGTCCTCCGTCGCCTCCACCCCGCCGAGCTGCAGCACGAGCTCGGCGTGTTCGCGCAGTCGGATGAAGCAGTCGGTCTCGGCGATCGAACCCTGCGACCTATCCATCGACCGCGACCCGTTCATCGACCTCCCGCGCCCCTCCGCGGCGGCGCGGACGTCGGCGTCGCTCCACAGCAGGTTCACGAGCCGAAGCTTGCGCCGCTTCGATCGGAGAGGTATTCCCCACTGGGTGAATATGGCCTCCAACTGGGGCTGCTCGAGGCGTCGAGCCATCCCTCGCAGGTGTCGACGCTCGCGAGCGAGCTTTCGCTCAGCCTCCCTCAGTAAGGGCGGCAGCGCGGCGACGTCTTCGGTTCCGACGGAGCGGCGCCCGTCGTCGTCGTCGGGCACCCTCCATCCCGCCGCCGTCACGAGGCTCTCCTTGAGCCACGATAGTCGCCGGTATTCAGCCTCGAAGTAGAAGGTCTCGCGCCCCCTGAACGCGAGGAGGAACTGTGAGCGGTGCCGAAGCGGTACCCGGAGCTGGTGCCACAGTCGAACAATCTTTGGCAGGAAGAAGGACGCCGTCGGTAACCCCGCCCAGCTGTCCGGTTGACGCGACAACCTGGCTCCAGCCTTTGCGCGCTCGAGTAACTCCCGCTCTCGCTCCCTCGCGCGTTCCGCCACCCTCGCGCTCTCCTCCTCCTTCTCCGCGAGCGAGGCTTCGAGCTCCAAGACCTGCGCGCACAGTAATCGCTTCTGAAACTCAACCCGTTGGACGGTGTCCTTGTAGCCGTCCAGCGCGTCGCGCGTCGCGTTTGCCTCTGCGAGAGCCTCCCTGAAACGCTCGCGAAGGCCAGCAATCTGGTGCTTGAGCGACGTCTTCTCCCACTTCACCGCCGCCTTCTCCGCGGCTCTCGCGTCGGATGGTAAATTGTCCGTGCGAGGCGATGTCGTTCCGGATAAATCTGACATGGCGCGACGGTGGCGACGGAACGTCTCGTCCATCTCCCGCTGATCCAGCTCTCGATCGTAGTGCACGATGACGGTGTCAAGGCTCAAAGGATCATCGATCAGGGCCTTCGGTTCCTCTGGCAGCTCACCCATGGCAGAAAGCGCATTCTCTTTGCTCTTCGTCTGATCGTCTTCGAGAACCCTACTCGTCTGATCCGACGCCCAGCTGCACATCTCATTCTCAGCCTCGTACTCCGCCAGTGCCGCCTCCGAGAAGGGATTCACAAATCCATTACCTCCAAAGTTTTCCTTCCCGCCGCAGTTAGGCCGAATCGATCCACGACTCCTTGATCGCGTGTGTCGGTGCTGACTGACCTTCACGGGGCCGAGCTCAGAGAGTGGTGATGCGCTCGGTCGCAAGTTGTCCTCGTCCTCCTCCTTCGGGGCGGCATCCACAACCTTGACAATCTTAGCTCCTGCGGTTACAAATTTCGCCAGGGTCTCCAGCGGGCTGCCGAGGACGGAATCCTTCAGGTCTGTTAGGTCGTACGCGTTGTTCACTCGAATATTCGCTTCTGTGTCGACGATTGGGTCATCATCAATCGACGTTTCACTCCACCCGCTTCCCTCTCGTGAAGGCTTAGGGGACTCGCCTTCTTTCCAGAACACGCCAAGATCAGTCTCCAAGATCTCAAGTTTTCGCTGGAGCGCATCCGCTGCAGCTTGCGCAGAGTTCATGCGCTCCTGCTCGCTCCTTAGTCGAGACAACTCGCACTCCAAACCTTCGATGAGTGTTTCCTTCGCCGCGTCCATGATGTCGTAGACAACCTTGTCTTCCTGAAGTTCTCTCAGCTGCAGCTGCAGGCGCTCAATGACAGCCTCAGAAGATTCACCCCTCCTCGCATGTGTGGTGACGCCCATCCGCAGTAAGTTCTGCTCAGCCTCGAGCTGCCGCCCAGCCTCGGCGCGTCGACCCGGGCTAGCGCTGCATCCATTATCGATGCCGGTGGGTCCGACATTATTCTCAGAGATCTCGTTTGCAGCGGCAGCAGCGACAACTTCAACGGGCGTTGTAGTGCTGGTGTCGGCTTTCAGCTCTGCGGCGAGTGCATCCGCGCGTGACCGACGAATAGCGGCCAGTGATACAAGCTCCCCGAGGGTATCATCGTCAGTGAATGAATATCCAGACTCGTCGGTATCGCTCGCCGCTGACCTTGGCGTGTTGGGATGGTCTGCTGTCGGGCTGATTAAAGCTGCGCCCTTGGCATTTGCTGCCCTATTCAGCGCAAAGCCGAGTGAGCGGCGCACAGTGGAGCCGACGAGCCTGAAGAATCCAAGCTTACCGCGAACCGAGTGACCACGGTCATCGGTGTCTTCATTCACGGTGACAGATGCGGTGGGTTTGTTCAGTGCTGATTGCTTGCTTGGGGTACCGTGGCGGCGGCGGCGCATGGGTTTGCCTGGCGATGGTGACCAGGATCTTCGTCTGCGATGCCGGGAGCTGAGTCTGTGTCCCTCGTTGAGGATTCTGTCGCCGTCATCTTCGGCGGTGGAACCTCCGAGGAGAAAGCGCTCAAGAGTTGCAATTCGAGCCTCAGCTTGTGCCCGTGCTTCCTCGGCAGCTCTCTTCTCCTCTCGAATGCGAGAAATCTCCTCCGCAGTGCCAAACAATTCACCCCTGTTGGTGTTCCCTGTGGCAAGTGCAATGATGCGCTGAAGCTCAGCGATCTCTGCCCGATAACGACGAATCAATGCCTTGTCATCGATGACCTCGTTGACAGTAGCGCGGTTTCTTACGCGCTTGGCCTGTGATGCGAAAAAGAGAGCCGCCCTTGTAGCCTCGAGTGCGGATGCTGCCGCAGAGATGCAGGTTATGACCGCCGTCCTCGCGTTGCCACCGAGAGAGCTCGCAAGTATGCGAGTAAGCTTTGAGTCTCGGTATGGCACGTGTTCATCTGAACCACGTTCACTCTTTTCGCTCAGGCTGCGAATCACCTTTCCGAGGGTCAGGAGCGATCGATTGATGTGGCAACCCTCTGTCAGCCGCGTACCAGAGGACTGCGCTCGACTCGCACGCTCGGACCCCGCAAGGTCCACAAAATTGAGAGTTGCGGTCAGACCCGGACCTCGATCTTCCGTGTCGACAGCCGCTTCATCGGCCGAGCTCGCGACCTTGCTCTCGATGGTCAGGCGCACGATCATGTGAGAACGGGACGATGCAGCATTCATACCCGTGGCGCCAACCTGTCGACGAGCCTCAACTTCACGAAGTAAAGCCTCGAGTGCCTCGCTCGAATCCACTGGCGTGCAAATCAGACGCTCAATCACAGTACCGCGTTCCGGATCATCCAGCAGCCTGAGGGGCTCGGACACTCCAGGCGCGAGTTGGCTCGTCGCGGCGTTGCCAGCTCCCGCCTCGTCCTTCACCATCCATCCCCCTCTGTCGTCGCTTTTTCCACCCATGTTGGAGAAGTTGTTGGAGTATGCCGCGGCGGTCCAAGGCGCGGGCGCATCCACGAGAAGATCTCTCACAATCTCATTGTAAATCTCCACGGCGGAGAAGTGCATGAGGTACTTCCGCTCGTCGTCTCCCTGGACGGCTTGGAACAGGTCTCCAATTGCTCCTCGAGTGATGGCGCGCATCGTGTATGTCTTGCCCCCCCCGGTTTGACCGTACGCGAACACGGTCCCATTCACCCCTCGAAGCGCGCCTCGCACGATGTCTCGCGCGGCTCTGGCGTACACCTCATCATTCGCGGCTTGCGGTCCGAACACGCGATCGGCCGTGTACCGAGTTCGTTGACCCGACTTGGCGGAAGCGGATTCTTTCCCGGGACTCGTCGCATTCTGGGGAGAAGCGTGTGCGACGGGGCCCGCAGCTACTGTTAAGCGAAGCTCACGCTCGTCCTCGGACACATCCCACACCTGAAGCTCCCTCGCCTGAAGCTCCTTATCACTCGGAGGCCTGATTCTTACCCCTACCCATATCTCCTGTCCTTCTGCATCTACGGGACTTCCCGCGGCAGGTGACTTTTGCAAATCCTCTCGGAACTCGCGACACTCATTGATATCTTCCATGATAACCTATCGCGGGTCCACTTCGACGGTTGAGGATGTGACGTACGGTTGATGTCGCCGCGATACACTCACAGTACGCCCGCGGACTCGCGGCGCGGAATGAGGACCGTCGGGGAAGAGACGGCACCTCTCATCATTCGATTGGCTAAAACTTGGTCAAGTTATTTGACAGAGTGGCTATTTTCGAGCGAGCGTTACTGATGAAACCGCACGACTTCCCGACTGCACCGATGCGGGTACCGCACCGCCAGAGACCCGCGCGACATGAACGACCTCACGAGCCCGTTGCTCGTCGGCCTTTGCGACGACGAGTTGGATACCCGGATCAAGTACCATCGCGGGGTCTACTCCAAGTTCGACAGCTCGGGTCCCGAGGAGAATGCCCTCTACCACATCACCCCCACGCGTTTTTTCCACAGCCGGCTCCCCATCGGCCACGAGGGCATCGAGGCTTACGTCTCCGAGGACTTTCACCACGTCGGCGCGGTGGAGGCATTTTTAACCCCGGAAAAGCTTCTCGATTGGGCCAACAAACACATGGCCGAGCAGGAGGGCTATTTCTACGTGATGCTGCTGGACCCCGCGGCGTTGGGGGAGACGCAGGAGTACGCCGCGGAGGAGGATGTGAAGGAGACTGGGAGGGTGCTGATCGTGGGACCGGTCGGGGTGGAGGCTATCTCGAGGGTATACGTCGCATCCAGGGAGCTGAATAACTCGAGGACAGGCAAGTTCACGAACGTCGCGCCGCCACCTCTGGTGGTGCGCTCGCGGCGAGACGACAAGGATGACGAGGCAGCGGGTGATGCCGGGATCCGGGAGAAGTGACGTGGCGTCTCGATTTTCACGGGTCTCGAGGCGCAACTCCAAGTTGCGCCCAACGAGACGAGCTACATCACGCTCTTCAAGCCCTTGATTTCTATGTCCCTAACGACCCCCTGTTTATCCACGATGTGAAACCCGTCGAACGAACAACTCCGCAATGCAGCACCGGACGCTACCGCCGCCCACGTCCTCAATCGTCGTCAGGTCGACGTGATAGATTCCGTCAAAGTGCTCCCGCAAAACCTCAAGCTGGTCCTCCCTCAGGCTCCTGTACGCGCGCGTGGACATGACGAGGGCGGGAACAAGCTTCCAGTTCCTCACCTCCAGACAGTTGCAAGCGAAACACTCCATCTGTTCCATGGTTATCTCCACGATGATGCGCCCCGTATTTGTGAGCGACGAAGACACCTTCTCCCAGTCCTCCGTGCTCAGAGAGTCCTTGCACACCAGAGCCGCCTCGGTGCCGATGCTCATCATCACGTTCGTGTGATAGATGGGATCCCCGTTCCTGTCCTTAGCGTCGAATGACACGACCTCGTATTTGTTTAGTTTCCCCCAGTGCTCGGCTAAACCCTTGTCCGAACGTTCGGAGATGGCCACGTACGCGACCCGATTCACTCGGTCCAGCACGAGCGACCCGGTGCCCTCCAAAAATCGAGGCGGGTCGGTCTCTTCCTCGTATGTCAGGTCGATGGTACACTCGGACATGCGGTCGAGGTATGTCACCAGATCTTTCCTGCGCTCTTTCCGTCGATTCTCGTTCTTCATCGGGTAGAAGTTCAGCACGTCCGGGGCTGTTGAGAACCAGTTGTTTGGGAACACCGCGTCTGGTGTGCCGTGGCTCTCCTTGTGATCGAAGAGGTGGACAGTCATCTGCAACGGTCCCTTCTGGTTGCCGAGCAGGTCGACCAGGTTCTCGTGCTCGCGCATCACCTTTTTTCGAACAGTCTCCAGCTCACCCTCGTCCACCGCGTGCATGAAGCGGTTGTCCTTCGCCGCCTCCGGGTTGTATCCAAACGCGGTCGGGGAGATCAGCAGCACCTGGTCAGTGCTCTGAACCGGGGCGTATTCGATGAGGGGCTCGTCGGGCCTGACGGCGCCGAAGAATGCCTCCTCCTCCTTCACGATATCGTCGTCTACCCTCTCCTCGCTCATGAACCCGGACGGACCATCCTTCGCGGGGCTGGCTTTCCGCGGCTCCATCGGTATAGGGGGCATATCAAAGCAACTTTCGCTGATTCTCAGCAGAACGTTGGAAGTCGCATCGTGGGCAACAAAAGAGAGTTCTCGCCGAAAGGGTGCCGAAGGACCAGCCAATCACGAGCCGCAAACAGCGTATCGCGGCCAGCTAAGCCCAGACGTTTTTTTAGCTACCGTTCGCTGCGCGCGCGCTCGAACTCGCGCCAATCGAAGGCGCGCGCCCGAGTCCGCCTTATCCACGTCTCGACGCTCGCTGTAAGGTGCGAACCCATCCCACCGCTATAGAGGACCCTCGCCCGTGGTCCGTGTGGAGACGCGCGTCCTTTCGTGCATTTGCTTATCTCCTTGAACTTGTCAGCACGCGCGAACGGAAGGGCACATTTCCCGCGTCGCCTCAACGTTCGCCCCATCCCCTACCCCTTGCCAGGAGACCGAGTAGAGCCGAGGAACCGTCGAACACATCGTAAATATGACCGGTGTCTCGGGCGCGCTGTGCGGAACCCCGTTAGCGGCGCGGACCCGACCCACCGCGTCGCTCAGATCTTCGACCGCCCGACGCGTCGAAAACAACAACTGCAGGCGCGTGGTGCGCTGTGCCGTGCAGGAGCCCGAGGAGGACATCGTCTCTCGCGCCGCGCGAGGGTGCGACCCCTCCAATGAAGAAGAGTGCATCATCACTCCTCGTCAGGTCGTAAACGGCCTCGAGCTCCCCTCCTTCGAGGACGTCTCCACCGCGCACTTCCGCATCCGCTCGGGCGTGGTGAGAACCAGGTGCACGCACAGCCGAACGCTCAGCGCGCTCACGGGCATGAAAATCTACCTCAAGCACGAGTGGGAACAGGCCACCGGTTCCTTCAAGGAACGTGGCGCGCGCAACTCCCTCCTCGCGCTCGAACCGGAGCAAAAGAAGAAGGGCGTCGTCGCCGCCTCCGCCGGTAACCACGCGCTCGCTCTCGCGTACCACGGCCGCGAGCTCGGTATTCCCGTCACCGTGCTCATGCCCTCCATCGCGCCCCTGACCAAGATCACGAAGTGCCGCGCGCTCGAAGCCAACGTCGTTCTCGAGGGCGACACCATCGCGGACGCCGCGATGGCCGCCAGGTCCTATGTCGAGAGGGACGGCATGAAGTACATCAACGGCTTTGACGACTTCAACATCATTGCGGGCGCCGGCTCGGTCGGCCTCGAGATTCTCGAGGACGCTAAGGACATCGACGCCATCGTCGTGCCTGTGGGAGGCGGCGGCCTTATCGCAGGTATCGCGCTCGCGGTCAAGACCATCAACCCTAAGGTTCAGATCATCGGCGTCGAGCCCGATCGATGCCCATCCATGGCAGCGGCAATGGCAGCGGGAAAGGTTGTCAAGGTTCCGACGGCGCCGACGCTCGCCGACGGCCTCGCCGTGCCCACCGTCGGACCGCGCTCGTTCGAAGTGCTCAGACCCAGGGTCGATAAGCTCGTCACCGTGTCCGAGAAGGACATCTCTGTCTCGCTCCTTCGCCTGGTTGAGACTGAGAAGCTCGTCCAGGAGGGCGCAGGCGCCGCGGGAATTGCCGCGTGCCTCGCCGGTAAGCTGCCCGAGCTCGAGGGCAAGAACGTCGCCGTCCTGCTTTGCGGTGGTAACATCGATACCTCCACCCTCGGGAACGTGCTCGAGCGTGGTCTGGTCAACGACGGCCGACTCATCCGCTTCTCCGCGGTTGTGCCCGACAGACCAGGCGGCATCGCCGGCTTGTGTGCCGTCATCGCCTTCGTCGGGGCGTCCATCAAGCAGATCGTCCACGAGCGCGCTTGGCTCCAAGAGGACTCCCACGCTGTCCAGGTCGACGTGACCTGCGAGCTGACGGGCGACGAGATGAAGGAGGCGCTGTACAAGGCTCTCTCTGAGAAGTACGCGGTGGACTTCAGCCTGTCCAAGAGCAAACTCAACATGAGCATGGTGGGCAAGGATTCCGCCGGGATGATGGCTGCCGAGTCCACTAACGGTGCCACCGCAAAGACGTATAGCTTCGACAAGAACAACAACGGGGCCAAGCCAGGGAGGCTGCCCGCGCCCGTGCTGTATGACTACGACACTATCATCAACAACGTCAAGCCCAGCGCCGAGCTCGTGGCTGCCGTGGAGGATGCCTTCTCCCAGCTCGCCAACGGCAGGGTGGATGTGCCCCTCCCCATGCACATCGGTATCGCCGAGACTCCCGAGGCTGGACCCGGTGAC
>MDTE01203170.1_pt1 | contig 20809 bp, 36 predicted proteins | sample 811231 | NCBI WGS metagenome assembly MDTE01 (sample SAMN05326651, study PRJNA326480) | marine metagenome | isolation source: seawater | place: Indian Ocean: Red Sea | collected 2010
CTGTAGCGCTTGAAAAAGGATCAAAATTTGCAATTAGAGAAGGTGGACTAACTGTAGGAGCCGGTGTAATCACCGATATTGATAAATAAATTATGGCTAAGCAAAATATACACATCAGGTTAAGAGCTTATGATCATAGGATACTTGATCAATCTGCTAGAAGAATAGTAACTACTGCTGAAAGGACTGGTGCTAGAGTAGTGGGACCAGTACCTTTGCCTACTAAGATAGAACGTTTTACTGTTGCTCGTAGTCCTTTTATTGACAAAGATTCACAAGAGCATTTTGAGATTAGGACTCATAAAAGATTGATTGATGTAGTTGATCCAGATTCAAATACTATAGATACATTGATGAGACTGAATTTGCCTGCTGGTGTGGATATAGAGATTAAGATATAGGTGGTATGTGATAATATGAAAGGTATGATTGGTAGAAAACTAGGTATGGCAACAATATTTGTTGAAGATGGTGTAGTAGAGCCTGTTACTTTAATTGAGTGTGGTCCATGCTTTGTTACACAGCTAAAATCTGTGGAAAATGATGGCTATCAGAGTGTACAGCTGGGTTTTGATGAAGTTGATAGCAAGAGGTTGTCAGGTGGAATTAGAGGACATTTGAACAAGAATAATATGCCTGGAATGAGGGTTTTTCGAGAATTTAAAATTAAAGGCGATAGTGAACTAGAAGAAGGTCAGAAGTTGACTGCTGATGTCTTTGAGAATGGTGATTTTGTGGATGTTACTGGTAAATCAAAAGGTAAAGGTTTTCAAGGTGCCATGAAGCGTCATGGTTTTGGTGGTGGTCCTAAGACTCATGGTCAATCAGATAGACAGAGATCTCCGGGTTCAATTGGTGCTACTACTACTCCTGGTAGAGTTCTAAAGGGAAAAAGGATGCCTGGTAGAATGGGTGGAGATCGTGTTACTATTCAAAATCTTAAGGTTGCTATGGTTGATCCGGATAGAAATCTTATTGGTGTGCGAGGTGCTGTCCCTGGTCCAGTACAAGGTATAGTGGTTATTAGAGGAAAGCGCAAACAATAGAGTTTGCTAAGTTTTATGAGTTTTTATTTGATGAAAGAATGGTGATACGATATGAAAGTTGATGTACATAATATTGCCGGAGAAAAGGTAGATAGTGTAGAACTTCCGTCTGATATATTTGAAGTTCCTATCAATGTAGGTCTCATGCATCAGGCCTTCTTAAGGCAGAGGGCAAATGCTCGTCAGGTTGGTCGTAAATCAAAGACTAGATCTGATAAGCGTGGTGGTGGAGCAAAGCCTTGGAGGCAAAAAGGTACGGGTCGTGCTCGGCATTCATCACGTAGGTCACCTGTGTGGGTTGGTGGAGGTAAGGCGCATGGTCCTGCTATAAGGAACTATACTAAGCGTATGCCTAGACAAATGAGAAGAGCTGCATTAAGGTGTGCGTTATCTGAAAAATTAATTGAAAAGGGTATTGTGGTTGTTGATAAACTTACTGTAAGTGAAGCCAAGACAAAGTCAGTGAATGATGTTTTGAATAATTTGGCTCCAGAGGCAAGTAAATATTTAGTCTTGATGGCTCATAGAGATGATTTGTTAGTCAAATCAGTAAGGAACTTAAGAAATGCAAGCACACTACATGCGGGTTATTTGAATGTTAAAGATTTGGCTATAAATGATATAGTAATAATGCCTTTAGATTCTTTAGAAGTAATTAAGTCTTACTTAGGTAGTGAGGTGTAATATGGCAGTAAGTGTATATGATATTTTAAGGCGACCACTAATAACTGAGAAGTCTAATTTTCAGAATGAGAAGCTTGGAAGATATGTATTTGAAGTGGCAAATGATGCAAGTAAGACACAGATAAAAGAGGCTATTGAAACTATCTTCGAAGTAAAGGTTGAAAAAGTTAATACTATGGTGATGCCAGCTAAAAGGGCACGTAAACAGAGGCGTATTGTAAATCGTACGTCTCAGTATAAGAAGGCAGTAGTGAAACTAAAAACTGGTGATACTATAGATTTGTTTGATGGTGTGAAATAATGGCAGTTAAAGTTTATAAACCAACTTCACCTGGTCGTCGAAACATGACAGGTCATTCATTTGATGAGGTGACCAAATCAAAACCACAGGATGGATTAACTAAGACTTTGCGTCGTAAAGGTGGTCGTAATTCTGCTGGTAGAATTACTGTTAGACATCGTGGTGGAGGTCATAAACGAAGGTATAGGTCGATAGATTTTAAGCGCGATAAAATAGGAATTCCTGCTAAAGTAGTTGCTATCGAGTATGATCCAAATCGTACGGCAAGAATTGCCTTGTTGCATTATGTAGATGGTGAAAAGAGGTATATTTTGGCTCCTATAGGATTGAAGGTTGGTGATCTTATTAAATCAGATAAAGAGGCTGAGATTAAACCAGGGAATTGTATGCCTATAACTAGAATGCCTTTAGGTACGTTAATTCATAATATTGAGCTTAAACCTGGTCGAGGTGGTCAAATTGTACGTGCTGCTGGTACTGCTGCTAGATTGATTGCCAAAGAGGGAGAGTATGCACAGATAAGAATGCCATCAGGTGAAATTCGTCTTGTAAGGCTTGAATGTGTTGCTACTGTTGGTGAGGTAGGTAATCCAGATCATAAAAATATTAAATTGGGGAAGGCAGGTAGAAAAAGACATCTTGGTATACGGCCTACTGTTCGGGGTTCTGCTATGTCCCCTAGGGATCATCCTCATGGAGGAGGTGAAGGTCGTCAGGGTGTTGGGATGCCTGGACCTAAGACTCCTTGGGGTAAACCTGCTAGAGGAGTTAGGACTCGTAGGAATAAAACTAGTAGTAAATATATAATTCGTAGGCGTGGAAAAAAGCGTAGAGGATAGATTATTATGTCGCGTTCATTGAAGAAGGGCCCATTTGTTGAACAGAAGTTGCTAAACCGGATTGAGAAAATGAATGAATCTGGTGATAAAACTGTCGTCAAAACATGGAGTAGGTCTAGTACTATATTTCCACAAATGGTGGGCCATACTATTGGTGTTCATGATGGTCGGAGACATATACCTATATATATTACTGAAAATATGGTTGGTCATAAACTAGGAGAGTTTGCTCCAACCAGGACGTTTCGTGGGCATTTGCCGCGAAGCATGGTTACATAAAAAGATGATTTAAGGATTTGTATATGATTGATCAAGAAATGGTTGTTGCGACTGCTAAAAGGATTCCAGGTTCTGCTCAGAAGGCGAGGTTAGTAGCTGATCTTGTGAGAGGTGAGTTAGTGATGGATGCTATGTCAAAATTGCGTTACTTACCTCAGTCTGCTGCAAACAGTATTGCAAAGGTTATTAAATCAGCTTCTGCTAATGCGGAAGCTAAGTATGGGTGGTCAGAAGATGATATGATTGTTCAGTCAATATTGGTCGATGAGGGACCTAGTCGTATGTGGCGCAAGTTTGGCGCGCGTGGGAGGTTTAAGCCCATTAAAAGGCGTACTTCTCACATTAAGGTCACTTTGGTGCAGGTGGATGATTGATTAAATAAAGGACAGGAATAATATGGGTCGCAAAGTACATCCTATAGGATATAGATTAAAGAATGGTAAAGAGTGGGAAGGTCGTTGGTTTGCTACTGGCAATACTTATAGACAGCAATTAAGTCAGGATATTGCAATCAGAAAAATAATATTGGAAGGTAGAAGAAGGGCAGCTATAGCTAGGGTTGAAATAGAAAGATACCCTAATCAGGTTCAAGTAACTATTTTTTCAGGTAAACCTGGTATTGTAATAGGTAGGAAAGGAGCGCAAGTTAGGGAAATGCGAACAGATCTTGAATTGCTTTGTGGTATGCCAGTGAAAATTGAGGTTGAGGAAATTACCGAACCTGATCTAGAGGCCAAATTGGTTGCTGAAAATGTGGCTAATCAGTTGGAGAGACGTATTAGTTATAGTAGGGCTATGAAAAGAGCAATTGGACAAGCAATGAGGCAAGGTGCGAAAGGGATTAAGATCAGTGTATCTGGTAGGCTTGGTGGATGGGATATGTCTAGGCGTACTTGGATGCGTGAAGGAAGAGTTCCATTGCAGACTATCCGTGCTGATATTGATTATGCATTAGCAGAAGCACGAACGAGTTATGGTGTAATAGGTGTAAAGGTGTGGATATACAGAGGTGAATTTGTTGCTGATCAAACAAATGACAATGCCGATGTATATGTCACTGCATAGTTTAATGGAGATTTGATAAATATGTTAATGCCTAAGCGAGTGAAATATAGAAAGCAAATGAGAGGTCGCATGCGAGGTATGGACCATAGGGGTTCCGATATTCATTTTGGTGATTATGGTTTGCAGGCAATGCAATCGGGATGGATTACTCAAAGGCAGATTGAAGCGGCTAGAAGAGCTATGGTGAGGGCTTTAAAAAGACGAGGAAAAGTATGGATTAGGATATTCCCTGATAAGCCAGTCACTCAGCGAGCTGCTGAAACTAGAATGGGTAAAGGTAAAGGTGCGGTTGATCATTGGGTGGCAGTAGTTAGGCCTGGACGTATGTTGTTTGAATTGGCAGGTGCTGAAGATGAGATTGCAAGAGAGGCATTGCGTTTGGCTAGTCACAAATTACCCATTAAGGTTCAAATACGTACTAATAGAATAAGTGATGGTTAGGTGGATTGGATATGTATAATTCAGAAATACGTGATATGTCATTGGATGAGTTGGACAGACGAATTAATGAAGAAAGGGAAAAATTGTTTAATTTGCGTTTTACAACTGCAATTGGACAAGAAACTGATACATCTCAATTTCGAAAGGCTCGTAGAAATTTAGCTAGAATGATTACTATTAGAAGAGAGAGAAATTTGATGGCTGTAGATGAAACAAACGTTGAGGGACAGGATGACTAATAAAAGGAGACGATTAGTTGGGATTGTTGTGAAACAGAGTGGTGAGAAAACTGTTTCTGTTAAAGTAACAAGAACGACTAAACATCGATTGTATCGTAAGGTACTAAGAGTATCAGAACATTATTTAGTACATGATGAAAATAATGATGTAAATATTGGTGATGAAGTAGTGATTGTAGAATCTAGACCAATAAGTAAATTGAAGAGATGGTGCGTTGAAAATGTGTCAAGGGCGTCTTCCGTGCAAAAGACGGCCACATTAGAGGATAGTGAGGATTAAATGATTCAACAAGAGTCAAGACTTGGGGTTGCAGACAATTCTGGAGCAAAAGAATTGTTGGTTATACGAGTACTTGGAGGTACTAGGAGAAGGTATGCCAGGGTTGGTGATACTGTGGTTGCATCCATTAAGTCAGCTGTACCTAATAGTACTGTAAGTAAGCGAGAAGTGGTGCGAGCAGTAGTTGTTCGTACAGCAAAGGAATTTCAGCGTCGAGATGGTTCGCAGATTAGATTTGATGATAATGCTGCTGTTTTGTTGGATGGTGAAACTAAGAATCCAAAGGGTACGCGTATTTTTGGTCCTGTAGCCAGAGAACTTAGATCTCGTGGCTATATGAAGATTCTTTCATTGGCACCAGAGGTACTATAAGCGTTTGAGGTTATAGATATGAAAATTAGAAAAGGAGATACTGTAGAATTAATATCAGGAAATGATGCTGGAAGAAGGGGTCAGGTGATTCAGTTAATTTCTCAAAGACAGAGAGTGGTGGTTGAAGGTGCTAATGTGCGTAAGAAACATCAGAAACAGCAGGAAACTGGAGGGCAGCGTCCGCTTAGTGCAGGAATGATTGAATTTGAAGCTCCTGTACATTTGTCAAATGTTATGATTGTATGTGCTAAATGTGATGCGTCGGTGCGTATTGGAATAAAGAAGGATAAAGCAAAAACAGTGCGAATTTGCAAGAAATGTGGAGAATCTTTAGATTAAGTATTAGTATTGTTACATTTATGGTGAAATAGATATATGAATATCTTGAAAGAACATTATCGTCAAGAAGTGGCACCTGCTCTTATGAAGGAGTATAGTTTGAAGAACACTATGCAAGTTCCTCAGATTAGCAAAATTGTGTTGAACGTTGGGCTTGGAGAAGCACTGACTAATAATAAGGCATTGGAAGCAGCAGTTTCTGACTTAGCAACGATTTCTGGTCAGCAGCCCGTAGTTACAAAAGCACGAATGAGTATTGCAAACTTTAAATTAAGAGAAGGAGTTCCTGTTGGAGCAAAGGTTACATTGAGGGGGGAACGTATGTGGTCATTTCTAGATAGACTTATGAATATTACTTTACCTCGTGTACGCGATTTTAGAGGATTGCCAGCGCGAGGGTTTGATGGAAGAGGTAATTTTACATTGGGTATGAGGGATCAATTAGCATTTCCTGAAATAGATTATGACAAGATTGACAAAATGAGAGGATTAGAAATTACTATTGTGACTACAGCTCCTGATGATATAAAAGGCTTGAGTTTGTTAACAATGTTAGGGATGCCTTTTCAGGATAGTGCAAAGGTGTAAATAAAATATGGCAAAAAAATCAATAATTATTAGAGAGAAGAGAAGAAAATACGCGACACGTGTTCGGAATAGATGTAGTTCATGTGGTAGACCTAGGGCATATATGAGAAGGTTTGGTTTGTGTCGCATTTGCTTTAGGGAATTAGCTTTGAAGGGGCAAATTCCTGGTGTAGTGAAAAGTTCTTGGTAAATGGGAAATTATTATTATGACGATTAGTGATCCAATTGGTGATATGTTGAATAGAATTCGCACAGCGTTGCTTGCGGGTAATACTGCTACTAGTATGCCGAATTCTAAAATGAAGGTTTCAATAGCTACTATATTAAAGGATGAAGGTTTTATCGATGATTTTAGTATTGTTAATGAAGGTGAAACAAAAAGTTATATTGAAATTAAGATGCGTTATGTTGGTGAACGATTTGAACGAAAACCAGTTATAAATGGAATAAAGCGTATTAGCAAACCTGGTCTTAGAGTGTACGCAGGTAGACGTACCATTCCTAGGGTTTTGTCTGGAATAGGTATTGCAATTATGTCAACACCAAAAGGTGTAATGACTGGTAAGAAAGCCCGTCGACTTGGTGTCGGTGGAGAAGTATTATGTCATGTTTGGTGAGGTTTAAAATATAATGTCACGTATTGGTAAAGAGCCTATAGCTATTCCTCCAAAGGTAGATGTACAGATTGAACAGTCGTCTGTAAAGGTTGTTGGTCCGAAGGGAGAATTGACTCAGGATATTGTTAGTGGGATAGATGTTAGAAAAGAAGATAATGTTATTATGGTTGAGAGAAATTCAGATGATCCAGAATCTCGTTCCTTGCATGGAACTGTGAGAATGTTAATTAATAACATGGTGTTAGGTGTTACTAATGGTTGGAGTAAGGAATTGCGTATAGAAGGGGTTGGTTATAGAGCTGAGTTAAAAGGAAAGGATTTGGTGTTAAATTTAGGTTATTCACATCCAGTTACAGTAGAGGCTCCGGAAGATATTCAATTCGAAGTGGAAAGTAATACTGAGATAATGATTAAAGGTGTTAATAAACAACTAGTAGGTCAGATTGCTGCAAATGTACGATCTTGGAGACCTCCTGAGCCATATAAAGGTAAAGGTATTAGATATAAAGATGAATATGTTAGGCGCAAAGCTGGTAAGGCAGGTAAGGTAGAATAAGATGGCAATGAAAACTAGATCAACTGAGCGTAAAAGAAGACATAGACGTGTTCGTAAAAAGATTTTTGGTACGGCTTCTTGTCCTAGGTTAAATGTATTTCGTAGTTCTAAACATATTGTTGCTCAACTTATAGATGATGAAATTGGTAATACAATTGCTTATGCTTCTACACTTGAGTCAGAAATGGGTAGTAAGTATGACAAACTTACAAAAATTGAGCAGGCTAAAAGTGTGGGTGCAATAGTAGCTTCTAGAGCTCAAGAACAGGGTATAACTAAAGTAGTATTTGATCGAGGTGGGTATAAATATCATGGAAGAGTCAGAGCTTTAGCTGACGCAGCAAGAGAAGCAGGTTTACAGTTTTAGGAGATAATTATGGCAAGACCAGAACATTCACTTCCAACAAATGATGATCGTGACGAGCTTGATGAAAGGGTGGTTGATATTAATAGAGTTGCTAAGGTTGTGAAGGGAGGAAGGAGATTTGGTTTTCGCACAGTAATGGTAGTCGGAGACAATAGGGGTACTGTTGGTATAGGTGTTGGTAGAGCAGAGAGTGTTCCTGATGCTCTTAGGAAGTCTGCAGAACGAGCAAGGAAAAACATGAGAAAAATACCTATAATTGGTAGTACAATTCCCCACGAGAATGTTGGTGAGGTTAGTGGTGCTAGAGTTTTGTTGAAGCCAGCATCACCTGGTACAGGAGTGATAGCAGGTGGTGGAGTTAGGGCAGTAATTGAGTGTGCTGGTATTAAGGATATACTGACAAAATCTCAGGGTAGTGCAAATGTATTAAACGTTGTGCAGGCTACAATGGCTGGGTTGATCGAAATGTTAGACCCTGTTGAGCAAGCTAAAATTAGGGGTAAGAAACCTGATGAATTGCAGCCATTTTGGACTAGGAGAAATAATGGTTAGTAAAACTGATCAACAACGATTGTCGATTACTTTAGTGAAAAGTCCATTAGGTTATAGTAAACGACATAAGGGTACAGTAAGAGCACTAGGACTTCGTCGTTTGAATCAAACGGTAGAGCATGTTGATTCTCCGGAATTACGTGGTATGTTGGATCTGGTATCTCATTTAGTTGATGTGGCGGATTGCTGAAAGGTGACAATATAATGAAATTACATAATTTAACTTCAGATAAAGGTGCTCGTAGAGCTAATAAAAGAGTTGGTAGAGGTATATCTGCTGGTCAAGGTAAGACTGCTGGTAGGGGAACTAAAGGTGCTGGGTCTAGATCGGGATCAGGTGGACAACTGTATAGAGAGGGTGGTAATTTACCTTTTGTAAGGAAGTTGCCTTTTAAAAGGGGTTTTCGTAACTTTAATCGTGTGGAATATCTTGCAATAAATTTGGATGATATAGATCAGAAATTTAGTGAAGGTGATGTAATTGACCCAAGTATACTAGCTCAAAATGGATTTATGAAGGATGCAAATGATAAGCCGGTAGTTATATTGGGTCGTGGTGAACTAAGTAAGTCTCTATCTATTAAGGCTCACAGATTTTCACGTAGTGCTGTTAATAAAATTGAGACTGCTGGTGGATCAGTAGATATTTTAGACAGTGACAATTAATATTTAGGAGTAATTGTAAATGAAAGCAGCAGCATTAAAAAGATTGTGGACAGCCAAGGATTTGCGTGATAGGTTGTTGATTACCGCTGCATTGCTAGTTTTGTATAGACTTGCTGCTCATGTTCCAGTACCTGGGGTAGATCGCGAAGCAATAGCACAGATACTGCAGTCATCAACTGGCGCAGGCAATCTGCTTAGTTTGTTTGATTTGTTATCAGGTGGTACTGTGTCAAACTTTTCTGTTCTTGCGATGGGTGTGTATCCATACATTACCGCTCAAATAATATTGCAATTATTAGTACCAATTATTCCAGCTCTGAAACAAAGAATGGAAGATGACCCTAGAGAAGGCAAGCAATTTATGGAGCGATGGACTTATTATCTTGTTGTTCCTATGGCATCATTAAATGCTATTGGGCAGATCAGATTGTTTCAGTCATCAGGTTTGCAGATATTACCAAACTTTGGGTTTTCAGGTGATAACTTGATGCCTACTATTACTACTCTTATTACTATGACAGCTGGTACTATGTTTGCCATATGGCTAGGTGAGTTGATATCGGAGTATGGTATTAGAAATCAAGGTTTATCTCTTATAATATTTAGTGGTATTGTAAGTAGTTTGCCTAGTAGTGTTGGGCAATTATGGTCTGATGAACAGAGTAGGTATGTGGGATTAGGTTTATTCTTGATGTTAGTAGCAATTACTGTGTTTGCAATTGTTGTAGTTACGCAGGGAAGGAGAAATGTACCAGTCATGTATCCTGGACGTCGTATTGGTAGGAGACAGTCAATGCCTGTTCGTGGGTCTTTGCCATTGTTAGTCAATATGGCAGGTATGATACCTATTATCTTTGCTAGTGCAATTTTGAGTTTTCCTGCAATAATTGCACAATTGTTTACTCAAAGTCAGAGAGAATGGGTACGTAATTTTGCATTAGGTATGCAGGATCTTTTTGCTAATCAACAGAACTGGGGTTATATTATTATTTACTTTTTTATGGTAGTTTTGTTTGCTTTTTTCTATACAGATGTTTTGTTTCAACAACAGAATTATGGGGAAAATTTGAAAAGAGTAGGTGCACAGGTTCCTGGTGTTACTCAAGGTGCACAAACTCAGAGATATTTGAATAAGGTTTTACGTAGAATCACATTGCCAGGTGCTACTCTACTTGGTACTGTTGCTGTGTTACCACTTTTGCTTGGTGTCATGTTAGTGGGAGTGGTTGCTGGTAGCAATGCATTTTTTGCTATTGGATCTGGGTTATTGATTGTTGTTGGTGTTGTTAAAGAAACATTTTTTGGTTTAGAAACTGAATTGAAATTGCGAGGTTATGACGAATCATTATTGGTAAGTTGATAAATTGCTTATGTTTATTGTAATTATCGGCCCGCCTGGAGCGGGTAAGGGTACACAGGCTAAACGTCTGACAGAGGAGATGGGTTTGATTCATCTTTCGACTGGTGATATTTTTAGGGAAAATATTAATAATCGGACTGAGTTAGGTGTGAAAGTAAAGAAATTATTGGACAATGGTATACTTGTTTCTGATGAGTTAACTATCGAGATAGTTAAAGATAGATTAATTGATTTGGGTTTTGATAGGGGTGCTATTTTTGACGGTTTTCCAAGGAATGTTGTTCAGGCGCAAGCTTTGGATGATTTTTTAAGAGATAATGGAGCTAAGGTTAGTGTTGCTTTATCTATTGAAGTTCAGAATGAAGTTGTTATAGATAGACTTACCGGACGTAGAACTGATATGAAAACAGGTAGGATATATCATGTTATTTATGATCCTCCTCCAGTTGGTGTTAAGGTTGAGCAAAGAGCAGATGATATACGTGAGACAGTTGAGAAGCGATTAAGCGATTATTGTGAAACTACTGTTCCAATAATTGAGTATTATAAGCAGCGAGGAATTCTATCTGTTATAGATGGTAATGCAGACGTGGATGATGTGACTGAAAACTTGGTTAAGTGCCTTAGTGGTGAGGTACTTCTATGATCATTGTGAAGTCAGAGAGAGAGATTGAATTTATGCGTAAGGCAGGTCATATTGTTGCTACTGTATTGGGCGAGTTGGAAAATGTATTGAAGCCAGGTGTCACTACGAAGGAGTTAGATGAATTGGCTGAAAAACAATTGTCAAAGTTAGGCGCTGTATCACCATTTAAGGGCTATCAACCTACAAAGGGTCATGTACCATTTCCTGGTTCTACTTGTATGTCAGTGAATTCAGAGATTGTGCATGGAGTCCCTAATGATCGTATGTTGGATGAAGGTGATATTTTGACTATTGATTGCGGTGCATTGTATGAGGGTTGGATGGCAGATAGTGCATGGACTTATCCTGTTGGTGACATTAGTGATGATGCTAAACATTTGTTGGATGTTACGAAAAACGCATTGGATGTATCAATTAAGTCAGCAATTTCAGGTAATCGTACTGGGGATGTTGCAGAAGCTATGCAAAAAACAGTTGAGAATAAAGGATATAATGTTATACGGCATCATACTAGTCATGGAATAGGTAGGGATTTACATGAGGATCCTCAGATATTAAATCATGGTACTGCTAATAGTGGTCCAATGTTAAAGACAGGTATGACTATTGCTTTGGAACCGATGGTGTTTACTGGTAGTTATGATACCTTATTAATGAGTGATCAATGGACTGTTGTTGCTAAGGATGGTGGCTTAACAGCACATTTTGAACACACAATAGCAGTGACTGATAATTATCCTGACATTTTAACTAAACTGGACTCAAATGGTGGTGTAGAAATATGAAAGTATCTGCTTCAGTAAAAAAGCGTTGTCCAAAATGTAAGATAGTTCGTAGACGTGGTCGTGTTTATGTAATATGTGAAAATAAAAAACATAAACAGCGTCAAGGATAATGTATTTGTAAAATATATGGAGACTATTTGATATGGCAAGAATCGAAGGAGTAGATTTACCAAAAACAAAGCGGATAGAAATTGCGCTTACCTATATTTATGGTATTGGAAAATCAACTGCACAATCTGTTTTGGATAACGTAGGAGTTGATAGGTCTACTAAGGTGAGTGATCTTACTGAAGACGACATTGTTGCTATTAGAGATCGGATTTCGAATGATTTGGTGGTAGAGGGAGATTTGCGTAGGAAAGTACAGTTAAATATTAAAAGATTAGGTGAAATAGGTTCTTACCGTGGTAGAAGACATAGGATGCATTTGCCAGTTCGAGGTCAACGTACACGTACAAATGCTAGGACTTCTAAGGGTGCTAAAAAGACTGTAGCCGGACGTGGACGCAGACGTGGAGCAAGAAAGAAATAGAATAATTGAAGAGAGAATTTTATGGTTAATAAATCAAAACGTAAGCGAGAAAAGAAAGTGGTTCAGCGTGGTAATGTGTACATATATGCAACATTTAACAATACTATAGTTTCAGTTACTGATAGAAATGGAGGTGTTGTTGCGTGGGGCAGTGGAGGTACAGCTGGGTTTAAGGGTTCTCGAAAGAGTACGCCATATGCTGCTAGATTGGCTGCTGAACAAGCAGGTAGTACTGCGATGGACATGGGTCTTCAGGAAGTTGATATGTATGTGAAAGGTCCTGGTCCAGGAAGAGAATCTGCTATACGTGCTATACAGGGATTAGGTATAGTTGTTAATTCTATTACTGATACTACTCCAGTTCCGCATAATGGTTGTCGTCCTCCTAAGAGAAGGCGTGTATGATTATTAAAAATAAATATTGTAATTAAGGTTATGAAATTATTATGGCAAAATATATAGGATCAGTTTGTAAGTTGTGTCGTCGTGAAGGTGAAAAATTATATTTAAAGGGGTCTAGATGTTTAACGCCGAAATGTTCTTTTGATAAGCGTGCATATACTCCCGGCCAACATGGTCCTCAGGCCCAATGGAGACGGCAGCGTGAATCTGATTATGCCATTCAATTAAGGGCTAAGCAAAAAGCACGACGTATATATGGAGTGTTAGAGAAGCAGTTTCGTAATTATTATCGTAGAGCAGTGAAAGCAAGAGGGTTGACGGGTGTTGCATTATTGCAGGAATTAGAAGTGCGTTTGGATAATATAGTATATAGGCTTGGTTATGCACGTAGTAGAGCAGAGGCCCGACAATTGGTGTCACATGGACATTTTTTGGTAAATGGTCATAGATCTAACATACCTTCACAGCAACTGAGCCCTGGTGATGAAATTGCAGTACGAGAATTATCAAAGAAAAAAACAATTTTTCAGGTAGTTGTGAATGAGTCGGATGGTCGTAATGTTCCAACTTGGTTGGAGCGTGATGAGAAATTATTGACTGGTAAAATGCTCGAAGTTCCTAATAGACAAGAAATATTTGAACCAGTTAATGAACAGTTAATAGTTGAGTTTTATTCTAGGTAATCTAGATTAGTAGGTTATATATCGCACTTAAGTTTGCTAGGAGGGATTAATTTTGATTTCTACAAAAGACATGGTTACACCAAAAATTGTACGTGATGCCGTTTCTCGTAATTACGGTAAATTTTTTGTAAGTCCTTTGGAAACTGGTTTTGGAGTTACTATAGGGAATAGTTTGAGGAGAATTTTGCTTTCATCATTGGATGGTGTTGCAGTTACTTCAATTAGAGTTGCAGATATTTACCATGAATTTTCTGATCTTCCTGGTATTAGAGAGGATATGACGGAGATTTTGCTGCAGATTAAGCAATTGAGACTTAAATTACATGAAGGTAGTACGGCTCGACTAACCTTATCTGTTAAAGGTTCAGGAACAGTTACTGCAGCAGACATTGAATGCCCATCTGAAGTTGAAATTATAAATCCTGATTTGTATTTGTTTACTATTGATAAGAAAAGTGGATCAATGCAGATAGAATTTGTCATACAGAGAGGGAGAGGATATTCGCCTGCTGAGGAACGAGGCACATTGCCTGTTGGAGATATTCCTACTGATGCAATATATAGTCCTGTGAAAAGAGTTAATTGGGATATAGAGAGTGCTCGGGTTGGTCAGGATACAGGATATGATAAATTAGTTATGGAGATTTGGACTGACGGAACTATAGCTCCTGAAGAAGCTTTAAGTAGTAGCGCTGCTATTATGATGCATTTTCTGAAAGATATTTCAGGTGTAACTGAAGAAATGCTAATGGAAGTTGAAGAGGAGATACCAGAAGAAGTAGTACCTAATGAGGTTTATGAGGTTCCTATTGAGCAACTTGATTTATCAGTAAGAGTTTTTAATTCACTAAAGCGCACTGGTATAACATCTGTTGGAGAGGTTATAGATCATATGGCTAGAGGTGATGAAGCAATGATGTCAATACGTAACTTTGGCGATAAATCACTTAATGAATTAAAGGATAAGTTGGTTGAGAGAGGATATATTGAGAGTGATCTGGATGAGGATATCATCGAATCTGAAATTAATATGGAGATATCTGAATGAGACATCGAATATATGGTTATCGTTTAAATAAATCTGGTTCTCATAGAAATTCTCTTCGAAGGAATCTTATTAATGATTTGCTGGTGCATGAGCGCATTAATACTACAGAAGCTAAGGCAAAAGCTATACGTGGTGATGCAGAGCGTGTAATTACAATTGCAAAACGTAGTAAGAGAATTGGTAGTAGTATGAATCAGGTACAGGCACGTAGGACTATTATGCGTAAGTTAAATAATAAGGTAGTTGTGAAAAAGGTGATGGATGAAATAGCACCTAGATATGAAAATAGACCTGGCGGATATACTCGTATGTTAAAACTAGGTAGTAGGCGTGGTGATGCTGCACGAATGGTGATATTGGAGCTTGTGGAGGATTAACAATATTTGAGTAGATATCGGGCTATACTAGAATATGATGGCACTGATTTTAGTGGATTTCAGTTGCAGTTAGGTATAAGGACAGTCCAGGGTGAAGTAGAAAGAGCATTAAGTCATATTGCGTGTAAGAATAGAGTGGTAATATATGGTTCTGGTAGGACTGACGCAGGAGTACATGCTAAGGGACAAGTTTTTGCTTTTGATTTAGATTGGAAACATAATGAGTTGGATTTGTTAAGAGCTATTAATTCTGTCTTAGCGAAAGACGTAGCAGTAAAGGAGATATGTGTTGTAGATGATAATTTCAACCCACGCAGGGAAGCTATATGGAGAAATTATCAATATAAAATATATAACTCAACTACTAGATCGCCTTTACATGAACGAGATTGTTGGATAGTTAATAAAAAGCTTGAAATTGATAATATGATTTTGGGTGGTGAGTTCTTATTAGGTGAGCATGATTTTGCATCGTTTGGTAAGGCACCAGATAGACATGGTCATACGGTGCGTGATGTACTAAAAATTGAGTGGATGAATGATAACGATATGATTATAATGGATATTGTAGGTAATGCGTTTTTGTATAGAATGGTTAGAAGTATAGTGGGTACTTTATATATGGTTGGAACTGGGGTTTGGAGTCCTACTTACGTGCAAGACGTATTGGATGCAAGAAATAGAAACATGAGTGGTCCATTAGCACCTGCTAAAGGCTTGACACTTATGCATGTACAGTTTTGAGGAGCTTGATACAGTGAATACATATGTGACTAAAGGTTCTGAAGTAAAACAAGAATGGTTGTTAATTGATGCGTCCGGTCATACTTTGGGAAGATTAGCTAGTGAGATTGCTAGTATTCTTCGTGGTAAGCATAAAGTTAATTATGCGCCTAATTTGGATTTAGGAGATTATGTAGTTGTAGTAAATGCAACTAAAATAGTGGTGTCGGGTAATCGTTTGAATGATAAGATGTATAGGCGACATACTGGTTTTCCTGGTGGTTTGATAGAGATTCCACTTAAGACTATGTTAGAACGACATCCTGATAGAGTAATTAAATTTGCAGTTAGAGGTATGTTACCTAAAACTAAACTAGGTAGAAAAATGCTAAAAAAACTAAAAGTTTATCCTGGTGCTGATCATCCGCACGATGCTCAGACTCCTCGTTTACTGGATAATCTACAAAAGGTAGGATAATATGAGTGAAAATTTATATCATGAAGCTGTAGGTCGGAGGAAATCGAGTTCAGCACGTGCGCGTGTTTTTCCAGGTGGTAAAGGTAGTATAATGATAAACAACAAGGATTTACGCAATTATTTTCCTCGTGTTGGTGATGCTGATAAGATATTGACTCCAATGATATTGACTGATTTAGTTAATTCGGTTGATGTAACCATTCATGTTAAAGGTGGTGGTGTAACAGGACAGGTTGATGCTACAGCTCATGCTATTTCTCGTGCTATATTGAAATTAAATCCTGAAGCTCGATCAGTACTAAGAGGTGCGGGATTTTTAACTAGAGATGCACGAGTTAAGGAAAGAAAAAAGCCAGGCTTGAAGCGCGCTCGTAAGGCACCTACATATACAAAACGTTAGTTGTATTGTAATACAGTACTAATGGATGATATTGCTTGTTTGATATGTGTCATTTAGTAGTGGTTTGATTAGTTAAATAATGTCGGGGCGAGAGGAGTTGAACCTCCGACATCACCGAATCAAAAGGTGCGCGCTAGCCGGACTGAGTCACGCCCCGAATTATAGGTAAATTATAGCTTAGTGATAATGTCGTGCAAATAATCATCATTTAAAAAGTAGATTTTATGAAAACTTCTCTTGATTTTCTCGTAGCATTTTTAAGGCCAGGACTTGGTATAAAGAGATGGTTGATTGTTTTTGCTTTGGGTGTTTGTATTGTGGGCGTTTGTGTTGTTGATGCAGTATTTGTGTATTTTAATTTTGAGTTAGATTTGTTTTCTACTGCTGAATTGGATATTCCAGTATGGATTAGAGTTTTTGTCGGATTAGTAATTGGCATGGTATTTGTTGTATTTGCTGCTATCCAAATAAGTCAGGAATTTGTTTACACTATTTCTCCATCTGGTAAATCTGTTATTAGTCTTGTTGCAGGACGTAGAAGAAAAAGTAAGGGTCCTAAAGTGGTTGTAATTGGTGGTGGTACAGGTATGTTTTCCCTTCTGCGAGGTTTGAAGGATCATACTTCTAATGTGTCTGCGATTGTTACAGTAGCTGATGATGGTGGATCTTCAGGCAGATTACGACGTGATTTAGGAGTATTACCTCCTGGTGATTTGAGAAACTGTTTAGTTGCTTTAGCAGATGATGAGGCTTTGTTGACGCAGTTATTTAAATATAGGTTTGGAATTACTGGTGGTGTAGATGGTCATTCGTTTGGCAATTTGTTTATAACAGCTATGACCGAAATAACAGGTTCTTTTGAAAGAGCATTGGCAGTGTCTGGTCAGGTATTAGCAATTACAGGACAAGTATTGCCTTCAACTTTAGAGAATGTAACCTTAATGGCTGATATACGTGAATATCATGGTGCTAGTCCACATAGAGTATCAGGGGAATCTGCAATTCCAGCTGAGACGGGTATAATAGATAGGGTGTATTTGGATCCTAGTGATGTTCCTGCTAATCCTGAGGCAGTTAAGGCTATTTTGGGTGCTGATGTGATTGTATTGGGTCCTGGTAGTTTGTTTACTAGTGTTTTACCTAATCTATTGGTTTCAGATATTTCGTCTGCGATTAGAAATAGTAGAGGTGTTACAATTTGCGTGACTAATGTAGCTACTCAATCGGGTGAGACTGACGGTTTTTCAGTAGAGATGCATGCTGATACGATAATTGATCACGTTGGCAATTTGTTTTCAGTTGTTTTAGCTAATGACAAATACGTTGGTAATTTGATGGCTAATATGGAATGGGTTAAGGATTGTAGAGGTGTCAGTCATATTTATGAGATAAAATCGTGTGATCTTTTGGATTTGGATTATCCTTGGCGACATGATGCTAATAAATTAGCAGGAGCAATACTGAAGATTGTAAATAATAATTGATCTAATTATCATATGTGTATTAAGGAGATGATATGTCTAAAGTAAGGGTAGGTATTAATGGTTTTGGTAGGATTGGAAGGAATGTATTAAGATCTATTAAATATCGATATAGTGACGTAATTGAAGTGGTTGCAGTTAATGATTTGGCTAATATTAGTACTTGTGCACATTTGTTTAAATATGATTCAACATATGGTACTTATAATGGAGATGTACTAGTTGATGAAAGAGGTTTAATTGTAGATGGCAATAATATTAGAGTGTTTAATGAATCAGATCCTGGAAAAATTGGTTGGGCTGAAGAGAAAGTAGATATTGTTATAGAATCTACTGGTAGGTTTACTGATGCTGAATTAGCTAAGGCGCATATAGCCGGTGGCAATGTTAGTAAGGTTATAATTTCTGCTCCTGCAAAGAATGAAGATATTACAATTGTGTTAGGTGTTAATGTTGATCAATACGATTCAGATTTACATCATATTATTTCTAATGCTTCATGTACTACTAATTGCTTGGCATTACCTGCAAAAGTTGTGAATGATGCATTTGGTATTCGTAGTGGAGTAATGACTACTATTCATTCTTACACTAATGATCAGCCAACTTTGGATGTGTTCCATAAGGATTTACGACGTGCTAGAGCCGCTGCACAGAATATTATTCCTACTACAACAGGTGCTGCTAGAGCAGTGTCTCGTGTTATACCTGAATTAGAAGGAAAGTTTGATGGATATGCATTGCGTGTTCCTACTGCATCTGTTTCAATAGTTGATTTTACTGCGATACTGAAAGAAAATGTGTCAGTAGATGATGTTAATGATGTATTAAGAAATGCCTCTAATGACGGACCTATGCAAGGTTATCTTGGTTATAGTGATGAACCTTTGGTTTCCTCAGATTTTAAGGGTGATCCTAGATCTTCAATTATTGATTCTCAGAGTACTATTGTGATGGGAGATAATGTTGTCAAGGTGGTTGCTTGGTATGACAATGAATGGGGGTATGCTTGTCGTACTGCAGATTTAGCAGTATTGCTATCAGAAAGCTTATAATTTATGAAATATGCATCTCTAAATAATGTAGATGTTGACGGGAAGCGAGTCTTAGTCAGAGTTGATTTTAATGTTCCATTGGATGCGTCTGGGGTAGTTGCGGATGATTGGCGCATTATGTCAGCTCTTCCTACTATTAATTATTTGATTAATAATGAAGCAGTTGTGATATTGTGTTCGCATTTGGGGCGTCCAAAAGGAACGCGCGTTGATCATTTGTCTTTGAGAACAGTATTACCTATTTTAAACAAATCTTTGGAAAATATTAGTATTTCTTTTAGCAATAATTGCTTTGGAAGTGACGTAAAAGATATGGTTGATAGTATGCAAAGCAAGAGTGTCTTGCTTTTGGAGAATACACGGTTTTGGAAAGAGGAGACAGATAATGATCCATATATGTCTCGTGAAATGTCTTTATTAGCAGATGTTTTTGTAAATGATGCATTTGGTGTTGCGCATAGGAGACATGCTACTACTGTTGGTATAGCTGAGTACATACCTTCTGTGGCAGGATTGTTGATGGATAATGAAATGAAATATCTAGAGGATACTTTGTTGTATCCTAGTCGACCGTTTGTTTGCATATTGGGTGGAGCAAAGATAGGTGACAAGATTGATGTTATAGATAGGTTAATGGATATATCTGACTTAATGTTGATTGGTGGTGGTATGGCAAATACATTTTTGAAAGCAAAGGGCATGGATGTAGGTGAATCATTAGTAGAGAATGATGTTTTGGATAAGGCATATAATTATATGAAAAGTATCAATAACAATATAGTTTTACCCTTAGACGTGATTATTACAGATTCATTTGATGTTAATGGAAACACTTCAGTTTGTGACATTGAGGATGGGGTTAAGGACAGTCATATGATGATTGTTGATATTGGACCGAAGACATGTGAATTGTATAGCAAATATATACTAGATGCTTCATTAGTATTGTGGAATGGTCCTGTGGGAGCATTTGAAATACCTCAGTTTGCTGAAGGAACTAATTATTTGGCTAAAAGCTTGGCGCAAAGTATGGCTACTACTGTGGTAGGTGGTGGAGACACTGCTGCTGCAGTTAGAAGTTCAGGTTATGACAGTTATATTAATCACATTTCTACTGGTGGAGGAGCAGCGTTAGAAGTATTAAAGGGTAATATATTACCGGCTTTACAAGTTTTAGGAACGTTATAAATTAATTTTATGGATAAAGATGATGAATAAAAAAAATTTGATTGTGGCAAATTGGAAGATGAATTTGAAAACTAATGATGGAGTAAAATTAGTTCAGCATGTTTTGGATAATGGATATGATTCTGATGTTATAGAGGTTGTCATATGTCCTTCTTTCTTGTCTTTAGAGGCCATTAATAGAACTGTAACAAAAAGTCCAATATCAGTTGGTGCTCAAAATATTTTTTGGATTGCAGGTGAGGGACCATATACTGGGGAAGTTTCTTCATATTTGATCTCTGGAGTTTGTGACTATGTGATTATAGGTCATTCTGAAAGAAGGACTATATTAAATGAGGATGATGTATTGATTAACAAAAAAGTGGTATCTGCAATTGAGAATGATATAGTTCCAATAATATGTGTTGGAGAGACGGAGAC
>MDTE01159217.1_pt1 | contig 20803 bp, 21 predicted proteins | sample 811231 | NCBI WGS metagenome assembly MDTE01 (sample SAMN05326651, study PRJNA326480) | marine metagenome | isolation source: seawater | place: Indian Ocean: Red Sea | collected 2010
ATCAACCATTGAAAGAGCTCAAAAAAAGGTGGAAGAAAATAATTTCGGTATTAGAAAAAGGTTATTAGAATATGATGATGTAATGAATCTTCAAAGAGAAGTTATTTACAAAAAAAGAAAAAATGCCCTTGATGTAAATAGACTAAAAGTAGATGTTGCTAATATGATTTATGAAACAGTTGAATCAATATATTACAACTCAAAAGAAAACAATGATTATAAAAGTTTTGAATTTAACTTAATTAGATATTTCTCAATCACATCGCCTTTTAATGATGAAGAATTTGAAAAAACTGATTCTAATCAGGTAATTCAAAAAATTTATGATATTGTTTTAAAATTTTATGAGAAAAAGAATATTGAAAATTCTAAAAAGGTATTTCCTGTAGTAAAAAGTGTATACGAAAATCCTCAAAATAAATTTGAAAGAATTGTAGTTCCATTTACTGATGGCAAAAAAACAATGAATGTTGTTACAGATCTAAAAAAAGCTTATGAGTCTGATGGTAAAGAGCTTATTAACGATTTTGAAAAAAATATAAGTCTTGCGATTATTGATGATACATGGAAAACTCACTTAAGGAAAATGGATGAATTGAAACAATCAGTTCAACTAGCCGTTCATGAACAAAAAGATCCGCTCTTAATTTACAAATTTGAAGCAAAAGAACTTTTCTTTAGTATGATAGATCAACTAAATAAAGATATTCTTACATTTCTTTTTAAAGGAGAATTACCCAGCAAAGATCCTAGTGATATAAGAGAAGATAGACGTACTAGAAGAAGAGAACAGTTTAATACCTCAAAAGAAGAGGTTTTAAATAGTGACGAATTAGCTAACAGAAATAGACAAGTTGGAGCATCTGTTTCTGGTACTTCAAATGTTGTAGAAACAGTTGTGAGAGAAAAAAGGAAAATTGGTCGAAACGAAAAGGTTACTATCAAAAATTTGAGTACTGGTGAAACGAAAAAGATTAAGTTTAAACAGGCTGAAAAATTAATTCAATCTGGCAGCTGGATTATAACATAAACTATTCTACATGAAAGCCCTAATCATAGGTCCATTTCCTCCATTGAGAGGAGGTATTTCTGACTTCAATAATGAGCTAATTAAAGAACTTGAAAAAAATTGCCCAATTGATGTAGTTGGATTTAAAATTAATTATCCAACATTTTTAAGATCAAAAAACAAACAAATACACAAAAACAATATTTTAAAAAAATCAATAACCTATATAAACCCCTATAATCCTTTTGATTGGTTTAGAATAAAAAAACTGGTAAAAAAAAATAAATACAATTTTGTGATATCAACTTACTGGACACCAATAACAGGGCTATGCTATTACTTTATAAATAATTTTATTGGAAGAAATAGCAAGAAAATAGGTTTATTTCACAACCTAATTCCTCATGAAAAGTTTATGTTTTCTGAACTCATTTTGAAGAAATTTTTAAAAAATTTAGATGAAACAGTCACTTTATCAAAATTTAATCACCACATTCTAGAAAAAAAATATAATACAAAAAGCTTGGAGCTATATCATCCAGTAAATAATGTAAAAAAAGCAAGTAAAGAAGAATCAGTAAATTATTTGAAACTAGATAATAAATATGAATATATTTTATTTTTTGGTTTAGTTAGAAAATATAAGGGTTTAGATATTTTACTGAATAGCATAAAAGAAATAAAATCAGTAAAAAAAAATATCAAATTAATTATTGCAGGAGAATTTATTGAAAATATTAAAAATTATAAAAAAATGATAAATTCATTAGGAATAAACAATGATGTTATCATTAAAAATGAATTCATAAATAGTGATGAAATAAAATTTTACTTTGGTGCATGTGAGGTAGTTGTTCAGCCATATAAAAAAGCTACTCAAAGTGGTGTTTCTTCTTTAGGGGTAGCATATGGGAAAAAGATTGTTACAACAAATGTAGGTGGGTTAACGGAATATTTAAATGAAAAAAATAGTTTCATTTCAAAGGCGGACTCTAAAAGTTTAACTAATAAAATAATAGATGCTTTTAATGATCAAACTAGTGAAAAAACTAAAAATATGAGAAAGCTTAAAGATGAATTATCATGGAATAATTTTTGTAAAAGCTTATTAAAGCTTTAATGTAATGAAATATCTATTTTACTCAGTATTATTTTTAATTTCTTCTCATTCCAATTTTCAAGTCAAAAAAGAAGCCTACTTTGCATCTGGATGTTTCTGGTGTGTTGAGTCAATATTTGAAAGCCTGGTTGGTGTAGAGGAGGTTGAGTCTGGATACTCTGGAGGCAAAACTAAGGATCCAACATACTATCAAGTATTGACAGGAAAAACTGGCCACGCGGAATCTGTTAGAATTGTTTATGATGAAACTAAAATATCATTTAAAAAATTAGTAGAAGTCTTTTTTGCATCACATGACCCTACAACATCAAATAGACAGGGTCCAGACATAGGTACACATTACAGGTCGATAGCATTTTATCAAAACAAAAATGAAAAAGAAATAATTCTCAAGGAAATAAGTAAACTAGAGGAAGACAATATCTACAGCAAAATTGTAACTGAAGTAAAAAAATTTGATAAATTTTATCTAGCCGAAGATTACCATCAAGACTATAAATTAAATAATCCTAACAACCCTTATCTTTTAAAGGTATCAGTTCCTAGAATCAACGATTTTAAGAAAAAATTTCCTACAATTTTAAAATAATATTCTCAGTTGGAATAAGGATTTTTCTGTAGAAGAAAAATGTAATACTAAAGCCCAACATAGAACCAAAAATAATATCCAATGGATAATGTACTCCCACATAAATCCTGCTGTAAGCTATTATGGCAGCCCATAAAAATAAAAGTTTAAATAATTTATTCTTGCAGGATGTAAATAAATAAAAAAATGTAGCCACAACAAACGAATTAGATGCGTGTGCAGAAAAAAATCCAAATAATCCTCCACAACTATCTTTTACAATTCGAATTTGATCAACAATATCCAGATTATGACAAGGCCTTAATCTTTCAAAATTATTTTTGAAAAAATTTGATAATTGATCACTAATTAAAATCAAAAAACCTATACAAAAAGTTCTTACCACTAATAATAAAAAAATTTTCTTTTTTGATTCATTTATTCTTAATGATTTTTGAATTAATATATAAAGTAAGAATATATATAACGGTATATGAGAAAATTTATTTGTGATTGAAAGCCAAAAAGCATCAAACTCAACACTGCCCAAAGAATTTAGATAAATAAATAAACTTTTATCTAATTCTAAAATTTGATCCATCTTATTTTATTCCGTATTTGTCGAACAAATAAACTAAAGAAGCAATTGCACCAGAACCTAATTCAAGTTCTCTTTTGTTTATAGCATCAAAAGTGTCAATTTCCGTATGATGATAATCAAAATATCTCTGAGAATTAGGTCTCAAGCCAGCTAAAACATTATTATCGGTTCTCAAATTCTCTATATCTGCACCACTACCCCCCTTTATAAAAACATTGATAAAATATGGCGCAAAGAATTTTTTCCACTCCAATATTTTTAAAAATTTTTCATTATCGGTTGTAAATGAAAAACCAAGTGGCAAGAACCCACCAGCATCTGATTCAATAGCAAAAATATGATTTAGTTTTTCTCTATCTGATATTTCTTTATACTTAATAGAACCTCTTTTTCCATTTTCCTCGTTCATATACAAAACAACTCTAATTGTTCTTTTAGGTTGATAATTAATATTATCAAAAATATTCATAAGATCCATAGAATGAACAATACCTGCACCGTCATCATGACTACCATCACCAGTATCCCAAGAATCCAAATGACCAGCAATTAAAATGATCTCATCAGGGAATGTTGATCCTTTTTTTTCAGCTATTACATTATATGACATAACATCGCTCATTTGTTTACACTGTTGTCTAAAAAGAAATTTTAGATTTGGTTTAATTTTTAATAACCTACTCAATTTTTCTGCTCCATTTGTACTTATAGCGGCAGCTGGGATTTTTTTACTTTCAGTTAAGTCTCCATATGTCAAACCACCCGTATGAGGATGGTCGTCCAATCGTAAGTTCATGGATCTTACTATCACACCAATAGCGCCATATTTAGATGCTTCTAAAGCGCCAAGAGCTCTTTGGTCAACAGCTCTGCCATAAGCAGTAAAAGTTTGAATAAACTCTGGTTCCATTGGTCTATTAAAAAAAATAATCTTTCCATCTATTTTTTCTTTTCCAAGTTTTTCTAATTCTTTTAAACTAAAAACTTCAATCACTTCTGCCTTTAATCCAACAGAGGGTGTTGCTACAGAACCACCTAAAGCAGCTATTGGGACATTAAAAGTTATTCCTGGCTCAGTTTCGATCAATGCGAATTCTTTAGGCCCTCTAACCCATCGTGGCACCATAACTGGCTGTAACCAAACTTTGTCAAAGTTCAGCTTTTCTAATTCAGCTTTACCCCATTCTACAGCTCTTTCTGCTTCAAGTGAACCTGAAAGTCTTCCACCAATCTGATTCGATAGATAATCTAGCCATGTGTAAGCTTTACTTTTTGTCAATGATGTGTCAAATATATTTTTAATTACAACATCATCTTGTGCAAATGAAAATTGAGCAAAAAAGATAAAAATGATTAATAATTTTCTCATTATTTTTTTCCGGAATACTTTATTACTTCTTTTTCGGAAATCAGATCAGATTCAGAAAGTATAAATAATCTTTCTACAATATTTCTTAGTTCTCTAACATTTCCTTTCCAATCATATGATTTCATCTTTTTAATTCCAGTTTCATCAATAAACAGATGTCTACCATCATACTGATCTGTTAGCTGCTGAATAAAATAGTCAATAAGTAAAGGAATATCAGGTTTTCTATCATTCAAAGGCGGAACATTTAGCTCAATCACAGAAATTCTGTGATATAAATCTTCTCTGAACTTATTAGATTGTATGAGTTCTCTGATATTTTTGTTTGTAGCAGCGATTACTCTAGTATCTACATATATATCTTTATCACTACCAACTTTCTGTATTTTATTTTCTTGAATTGCTCTTAAAACTTTTGACTGTGCAGATAGGCTCATATCACCAATCTCATCAAGAAAGATAGTTCCTTCATTAGCAGCTTCAAACTTACCTATTCTGTCTTTGTGAGCAGATGTAAAAGATCCTTTGATATGTCCAAAGAGTTCACTCTCAATTAATTCAGATGGGATTGCTGCACAATTAACTTCAATGAATGGACCATCTGCTCTTAGACTATTTGAATGTATCTGTCTTGCAACTAGCTCTTTACCTGAACCATTAGGACCTAGTATCAATACTTTAGCATTGGTTGGCGCTATTTTTTCAATTAAACTCTTAACACTTTTAATTTGTTTTGATTCTCCAATAATTTCATATTTGGATTGCGTCTTTTTACTTTTTTTTGGAATTTTCTTTGTTTTGGTTTTTACCAAAGCGCTCCTTACCGAATTTAGTAAGTTATTTAGGTCAGGTGGTTTTTCAATATAATCATACGCTCCCATCCTCATAGCTCTTACAGCAGTTTTAAGGTCTCCATGACCTGAAATCATAATAACAGGAATTGATGAATCATATGATGAAATAAATTCAAGTACTTCAATACCATCTTTTTTTGGCATTTTAATATCACATAAAACTAAATCGTAATGATGAGTTTTGATTAGTGTAATTGCCTTTTCACCATCAGGTGCTTCATCTAATTTATACTCTGGATTTTCTTCGCTTAATACTTTTTTTAGAACTCTTCTGATTGCATCCTCATCTTCAACTATTAATATACTTGACATTTCCTGAATATAGTAAATTATGAAAACATGTCTTTAACCTTTTCAAAGAAAGATTTATCATTTTTATCAGGTGTGGGTTTAAAATGATCATTATTTTTATTTTCCTCAAAAAAGTTTTTTTGATCTTTACTTAAAGTCTTTGGTGTCCATACATTTATATGAACTAAAAGATCACCTGATCCATATCCATTAACTGATTTAAGTCCTTTTCCACGAAGTCTTAATATTTTTCCAGACTGTATTCCAGCATCAAGCTTAATCCTTACTTTTCCGTTAACAGTGTTAATTTCCTTAGAAACGCCCAAAACAGCATCAGAAATACTTATATATAAATCTAAATGTAAATTATTACCCTCTCTTTTAAAGTCATTGTCTTCAATCTCACTTATTAAAATCAAAAGATCACCAGGTATTCCATCAGTTAATGGTTCGTTACCTTTTCCAGAAACTCGAAGTTGCATACCGTCTTCCACACCTGCTGGTATTTTTACATCAACAGTTTCTTCCACAGTAATTTGTCCATTAGAATCAGATCCAGATGGCCTATTGGTTACAACCTTCCCTGTGCCAGAGCAATTACTACATGTTGTAGTTGATTGCATTCTGCCTAAAATTGTATTGGTTACCTGAGTAACTTGACCCGATCCACCACAAGTTCGACAAGTAGAATATTCAAGTCCAGGTGCTTGTACTTTTCTTTTAACTTTAATTTTTTTATTTACACCATCAGCAATTTCACTAATAGATAGCGAAACTTTTATTCTTAGATTTGTTCCTTTAGATTTTCTTACTGAGGAACCGCCAAACCCACCAAATCCACCGAACGCACCTTCGAATATATCTCCAAATTGACTGAAGATATCTTCCATGTTCATACCACCTGAGCCAAATCCACCTCCTTGAAAAGCAGAATGTCCAAACTGATCGTACTTAGCTCTTTTTTCTTTGTTTCCTAAAACCTCATATGCCTCAGCAGCTTGCTTAAATTTTTCTTCGGCTTTAGCATCATCAGGATTTTTATCAGGATGATACTTAATAGCCAATTTCCTGTATGCTTTTTTAATTTCTGAATCAGAAGCGTTTTTACTGACTCCAAGTATATTATAAAAATCTTCCTTCATTTTAAATTGCAACTACTACTTTGGGGTATCTAATCACTTTTTCTCCAAGCTTATAACCTTTCTCAACTACATCGATAACAGTTCCTTTTTTATCTTCCTTATCAGCTTTAATTTGAGTAATAGCTTCATGATTTTCGCTATCAAACTTATCACCAATTTTAACATCAATTGGCGTAAGACCTTTTGCTTTTAAAATATCATTAAATTTTGAATATATAAGCTCAAAACCTCGAAGGTTCTCAGCATCCTCACTTTTCTTCAATTCAGAAAGAGCTCGATCCATATCATCAGCAATTGGAAGTAAAGCCGTCATTAATTCTTGTGAAGCAGTTTTAAACAATTCTAATCTTTCTTTTGCCGTTCTTTTTCTGTAGTTTTCAAATTCAGCAAACAATCTTAGAAATTTATCTTTTTCGTCGCTAACTTGTGAATTGAGTTCTGAGATTTGATCTTTAAGAGTTGGTTTCTTTTTTCTCTGTTTTTTTTTTGCCATAAAATATAATACCCAAATTTATTGCCATTCTAAAAGTAATGTCAAAATGTCATAATTTTTTTTAATGACTCAAATTTAAAAACAAAACCTTTATCTAACAGCTTTTTAGGAATAACTTTGGAATTAAACATAACAACCTCATTAAAAAAATCTCCAATTCCTAAAATTTTAAATGGAATAGAAGCAAAAAGTAATGGAGTTGAAATATTAATCAAATATTTTTTTCCTAATTTTTCAATTTTATCAGTCAATTCTAAATTTGTTGAAAAATAAGGTGATGTGGCGTTGTATACACCCCCAAGTGAATTTTCAACGAGGAAATAAAAAATTCTTACTACATCATCGATGTGTATCCATGAAATATTTTGCTTCCCTCCATTAATTAATGGTCTAAATCTTATGTTATTAAAAAATATTTGTTTTTCTAAAAATCCACCATTGACACTTAGTACAATACCAATTCTAACTTTGGATACTAATATATTTAATTCACTTAATTCCTCAACTTTTTTTTCCCACTTCTCTACAACATTTGCTAAAAAGCTTTGACTTTTATTCGTAGAGTATTCATCTTGGATTTCATTAAAATTATTGGCGTATATTCCAGTAGCTGATGAAGAGATGAAATGCTTGACAGTATTATCATTTTCTTTTAATAGTTTATTAAGAGTTGTCACCGAATTTAATCTAGATTCGATTATTTCTTTTTTTGTTTTCTCAGTCCAAAAAGAAAAAATATTTTTACCTGCTAAATTTATAATAACATCAACATTCTCAATACAATTGGTATCAATTTTAAAAATCGAAGGATCCCATAAATAATACTTTTTATTATCATTAAGTGACTCCAAAGTCTTATTTCTAGTTAAAATATTCACTGAATGACCTCTGTCAATTAAATATTCTGTTAACCTTTTTCCTATTAAACCAGTTCCTCCACTAATTAAAAACTTCATTTTCGAACAATTAAATATTTTGATTCAAGTTAATTTGTACTTTTGAATTGGACATCAAGAAAATGAAAATAAATAAAGCTAAAACTTCAAAAATTTCCAACGTTGATTTTGATAATCTAACTTTTGGCAAGCACTTCACAGATCACATGTTTATTTGTGATTACAAAAATAATAGTTGGTATAATGCAAGAATTGTTCCTTATCAAAATATCCAAATTAGTCCTTCCGCTAGAGTTTTTCATTATGGACAAGCAATTTTTGAAGGAATGAAAGCATACAAAAATAATTCTAGTGAAATTTTTATGTTCAGACCAGATGAAAATTTTGAAAGATTCAATAAGTCATCAAAAAGATTAGCAATTCCTGAAATTGATAAAGAAGTTTTTTTTAATGGCTTGGTTGAATTACTTAAAGTTGATTCAAAGTGGGTAAAAGCAGGTTATGATAACTCACTTTATATTAGACCTTTTGTGATTGCCTCCGAAGCTTCAATAAATGCAAGTGAAGCAGTTGAGTATAGTTTCATGATAATTTGCACACCAGCCAAAGCTTATTATCAAAATCAAAAAATATGGGTAAAAATTGAGGAAAAATTTAGTAGAGCTGCAAAAGGTGGAGTTGGTTATGCTAAAGCTTCTGGAAACTATGCTGCTCAGTTTTATCCTACAAAAATCGCTAGAGATGAAGGATATCAGCAAATTATATGGACAGATTCAAATCAACATAACTTAATTGAGGAAGCAGGTACAATGAATCTATTTTTTAGAATCAATGACACCCTAATTACCTCACCCACAAGTGACAGTATTTTAGATGGAATTACTAGAAAAAGTATTATAGAAATTGCAAAAAATATGGATATTGATGTTGATGAAAGGCCTATAAGTATAGATGAATTAGTTGATAGCCATAAAACTGGTGCTCTTAAAGAAATTTTTGGAACTGGAACTGCAGTTACTATCCTTCCAATTAATGGATTTGGTTTTAGAGAAAATAAATATAAGCTTGAAAATATGCCAAGGTCATATGCAAGTCTTTTGAAGAAAACTCTTCAGGAAATTCAATTCGGTGAAACATCAAATTTTTCTGATTGGCAATTTAAAGTCAATTAAAAAATTTTTTAAAATTAGGTTTAAAATAATTAGGTCCTTTTAGAACCTTTCCGTCTGCTCTATATATTGGTTCACCATCCTCTCCAAGTTTGCTCATATTACTTCTTTGAATTTCATCAAAAACATCTTCAATTATCTCATGCATTCCATGTTCAATAATTGTTCCACAGAGAATATATAACATATCACCTAAAGCATCGGCAACCTCAATAATATCATCATTATTAGCAGCTTCCAAATACTCCTCATTTTCTTCGCTCATCAAACTAAATCTTAATTTGTTTTTAATATTTCCAAGATTTGCCAAAGGTGTATCACTATAACCTATTTTGTAAGTATTGTGAAATTTCTTAACAGATTCAAGTTGTTTTTTCATAATGATTTAATGATTTATCTTTATAAACTTAAAAATATGTTTAGTCAAGGTCAATTAATTTTCGCAATATTTTTTGTTATTTCATTTATATGCATAATCATCTACAGCTACAATATAGATGTCAAATACCTTAAAGACACATACAAAGGCGTAATATGGGTTTTAATTGGTTTTATAGTTTTTTTCAGTTTATTAGTTTTTTTAAAATCAATTGTAAATGGTTAAAAATTTAATCTTTGTATTCATAGGAGGAGGATTAGGTAGTATGTTAAGGTTTTTGATTTCAAAAATCAACTATTCAAATTTAAATTTTCCAGTAGGTACTTTGTTTGTTAATATTTTAGGTTCATTTTTAATAGGAATTATAATTGGCTATGGTTTAAAAAATAACAACTCAAATAATTCAGAATTTATATTTCTTGCAACTGGATTCTGTGGGGGATTTACAACCTTTTCTGCTTTTTCTGCAGAAAGTTTAGAGATGCTAAACAGTGGGTCTTATAATTATTTTTTCATCTATTCATCTACGACAATTATAGCAGGTATTTTTTTTGCTTTTCTTGGCTTATCACTCACGAAATAATTTAATATATTGATTAACAGATTTTTATATCTTTCAAATTATTGATATCAATATTTCTGAATTTCTAAATTTTAACACCATTATTTTATGAAATTCTAAAAATTATACTTTCAAAAATTAGTAATTAATAAAAGAATCTACTAAATCAAATATTTTCTATTACTCTCTATGTCTAAAATTTACTTTTGACGCTTAAACAATTATTCTTTATATGAAAAAAGTAGAAGCAATTATTCGAAAGTCAAAATTTCAAGAAGTAAAAGAAGCTCTTCATGATGTTGAAGTGAATTTCTTTAGTTACTGGGACGTTACTGGTGTTGGCAATGAAAAAGTCGGTAAAAGTTACAGAGGAATAACTTATAGTACATCAGACATTCAGAGAAGATATCTATCAATAGTAGTATCTGATTCTTTCCTAGACAGAACTGTAGAAGCAGTATTAAAATCTGGTTCCACAGACAATGTGGGAGATGGAAAAATATTTGTAAGTGAAATTAAAGAAGCTTATAGAATAAGAACAGGAGAAAAAGGTAACGAATCATTAAATTAAAATAAGATGGAATTATTAACAACGAACAACGTATGGATGATGATATGTACTGCATTAGTATTTTTTATGCATTTAGGTTTCACGTTCCTAGAGATTGGTTTAACAAGACAAAAAAATACAATAAACATACTTTTTAAAAATTTCTTTGTAATTACAATGGGATTACTTGTTTATTATGGTTTTGGTTTTAATTTAATGTATCCTGGAGAATTTAATATTATCGATGATGTTTTAGGATTTTCAGATTTTGGACTTAATCCTGGTGAAGAATATGATCAAATAGCATATGCAAATGGCGGTTATACTTACTGGACAGATTTTCTGTTCCAAGGAATGTTTGCAGCAACAGCAGCTACAATTATTTCAGGAGCTGTAGCTGAGAGAATTAAAATTTCATCATTTATGCTAATTGCTTTTCTATATGTGGCCATTGTATATCCAATAGTTGGATCATGGCAATGGGGAACTGGATTTTTTAGCACTTTTGTTAGTGAAGATTTAGGTTTTTATGATTTTGCAGGTTCAACACTTGTTCACTCTGTAGGTGGATGGGGAGCATTAGTTGTTATATATTTTTTAGGTGCTAGAAAAGGAAAATTTGACTCTGAGGGAAATCCTCAGGCAATTCCTGGATCTAATATTCCTCTTTCTGCAGCAGGAGTATTAATCCTTTGGCTAGGTTGGTTTGGGTTTAATGGTGGATCAGTACTATCTGCTGACCCAGCTAATACATCAATAACTCTAGTTAATACATGCCTTGCAGCAGCAGCTGGAGGAATTGGTGCAGCCTTATTTACCTGGATTAGATATAAAAGCTTAGATGTTACTATGTTTATGAATGGTGTTTTGGGGGGACTTGTTGGAATTACAGCAGGTGCAGATTTAATGTTGCCTGGAACTGCAATTATAATTGGATTATTTGCAGGAGTTATAGTTGTTTTATCAATTTTGTTGATGGACAAGTGTAGGCTTGACGACCCTGTAGGAGCTATACCTGTTCATTTGTTTTGTGGAATATGGGGAACATTAGCTGTTGGAATTTTTGGAGAAAAATCTGGTTTTGACCAATTTATGGTTCAATTTGCTTGCATTGGTATTGCTGGAGCTTTTTGTGTTTTTGGAGCTACAATCATAACATTATTAGTAAAATCAATAGCGGGGTTAAGAGTTGATGAAAAAGAAGAAGCTGTAGGACTTGATATCTCTGAACATGGCTCAGAAGCTTATGGTGATTTTAGTATGAAATAAAAAGAAAAGAGTTTGGAAAATGTAATCCATAATATAAAGTTAGTTGTTTAATTTTTTATTTCTGAATTCTTACAAAAGAGGCTTTTCCGAGCCTCTTTTTTATTGGAAATCTATTTGTGAATTAAAAAAATCAACAGATTTTTCTGCCTCATTTAAATATTCTTTTGAATCAGAAGCATAAATAATAGCTCTAGAAACATTAATTAAAATATTATTGGATGTTTTGGTAAGATTCTTTACAACCTTATTAATATCCCCCCCCTGAGAGCCCACACCAGGAATTAGCAAAAAACTTTCTGGAATTAAAGCTCTAATTTTTTTAAAACTGTCATCTTTTGTTGCTCCAACAACATACATTAATTTATTTGATTCCTCCCAGCTCTGAGATTTAGATATAACATTTAAATATAAATCGTTAGGAATTTGAAAATCACTTGAACCTTCATTGGATGTTAGAGCTAGAAGAATTACATATTTATCTTCATATTTTAAAAATTGATTCACGGAATCATAACCCATGTATGGGGAAATAGTTATTGAATCAAAATTTAATTTTTCAAAAAAAGCTTTAGCATACATATTTGATGTATTACCAATATCTGATCTTTTAGCATCAGCAATTGTAAATAAATCAGGATAATTTTCATTGATGTAATCAATGGTTTTAGTTAAACTCGACCATCCTTCTGCTCCATTAGCTTCATAAAATGCAGTATTGATTTTAACTGCAACAATTTTATTATATAACCTGTCAATCAAAGATTTATTGAATTCAAAAACTGGATCTGAATATTTATATATATGTGGAGGAACTTTTTCAATATCTGTATCTAATCCTAAACACAAATAAGTTTTCTTCAACTCAATATTTTTTTGAAGTTCATTTAATCTAATCATAGATTTTCATTTTCGTTTTTCATAAGTTCAGTATTTTGAGCAACTTTTAGCTCATCGATTAACTTTTCAATATCACCATTTATAATATTTTGTAAATCATATAAAGTTAAATTTATTCTGTGATCAGTTACCCTTCCTTGAGGATAATTATACGTTCTGATTTTAGCAGATCTATCCCCTGAAGAAACCATCAAGCTACGTTTTTGAGAATCTTCTTCAAGTTTTTTACTTAATTCTAACTCATATAACCTGGTTCTCAAAACTTTTAGTGCTTTCTCTAAATTTTTGTGTTGTGATTTTTGATCCTGACAACTCACAATCAAACCAGTTGGTTCATGATGAAGCTTTATTGCAGAATATGTTGTGTTTACTGATTGCCCCCCAGGACCAGTACTGGTTGTTCGTTCAATTCTAACTTCTTGCATGTTTAATTCAACATCAAATTCTTCAGCCTCTGGTAATACCATTACTGTAGCTGCAGAAGTATGAACTCTTCCCTGTGTTTCAGTTTGTGGAACTCTTTGAACTCTATGAACTCCTGATTCAAATTTTAATGTTCCGTAAACATTATGACCATTAATTTCGATGATTATTTCTTTAAAACCGCCTGCAGTTCCTTCATTTAAATCAACAATATTAACTTTCCATCCTCTTTTTTCGGCAAACTTCGAATACATCCTAAACAAATCTCCAGCAAAAATACTTGCTTCATCTCCCCCAGTTCCAGCTCTTAGCTCCATTACTATATTTTTAGAATCATCGGGATCTTTTGGGATTAGCATTATTTTTAATTCTTCTTTAATTTCATTAATTAAATCTTTGTTTGAAGATAATTCGGAAGATGCTAACTCTATCATTTCCTTATCACTTTCTGATTTTAAAATTTCTTCTGCTTCGTGAATATTTTCCTTTGTAGTATTGTATTCATTTATCTTATCAACTATTTCTTTCAAGTCTTTATACTCCTTTGAAATTTTAACATACTGCTTTTGATCAGAGATAACACCAGGCTGAATAATCAAATCTGACAACTCAGTAAATCTTTGTTTAATAATATTTATTTTCTCTTCCATAAATATTAATATTCAAAAGTCCCATAGCTTGATGATATTGTTAATTTTTTGTTCTCAGAATTCTCTACTCTGCCTACTATTTTTGCTTCTATATTGAAGCTGTTAGAGATACCAATAATTTTGTCAGCAGTTGATTTATCTGTATATATTTCCATTCTGTGACCCATATTAAAAACTTGATACATTTCTTTCCAAGAAGTTCCAGACTCTTTTTGAATAAGTTTAAAAACAGGTGGTAAATCAAATAAATTATCTTTTACAATGTGGAGTTCATCAATAAAATGAAGAATTTTTGTTTGTGCTCCTCCACTACAATGGACAATTCCATTTATTTTTTTTCTATCAATGTCTTCAAAAATTTTTTTTATTAAAGGAGCATAAGTCCTAGTTGGTGATAACACAAGTTTACCAGCATTTAATGGCGAATTCTCAACGCGATCAGTTACTTTTTTTGTACCAGCATAAACTAATTCATCTCTAATTTGATTATCAAATGACTCAGGGTATTTATTTTTTAAGGATTTTTCAAAAACATCATGTCTCGCAGATGTTAATCCATTACTACCTATTCCGCTATTGTAGTCTTTTTCATAACTCGCTTTTCCAAAGGAAGACAGACCAACTATTACATTACCTGCAATAATATTTGCATTATCAATTACATCGGCTCTTTTCATTCTACAAAAAACAGTTGAATCAACTATTATTGTTTTAACTAAATCACCGACATCAGCAGTCTCACCTCCAGAAGATACCACATTCATTCCGTACTTATTGAGACTACTAATAACCTCTTCATTTCCTTTAATTATTTCTTCAATAATTTCTGCAGGGATTAATTTCTTATTTCGTCCTATTGTTGAAGAAACTATAATATTATCAGTAGCTCCAACACATATTAAATCATCAATATTCATTATCAATGAATCTTGACTTATCCCCTTCCATACACTTAAATCTTTTGTTTCTTTCCAATAGACATATGCAAGTGAGGATTTTGTGCCTGCACCGTCAGCATGCATAATAACACAATACTCAGAATTATTTGATAAAATATCCGGAATAATTTTACAAAAAGATTTTGGAAACAATCCTTTATCTATATTTTTAATCGCATTATGGACATCTTCCTTTGAGTAAGAAACACCCCTATCAGCATATTTATTTGAAGAGCTCAAAAGTTTAATTATTTAACAAAGATAGTTTATATGACAATTTTTGAAAACATTTGATTAAAATATGACTTGAAATAATTAACAAAATGATTAAAAAAATAAAATATTTTATTAATAAATGATTTATTATAAGAGAAAATTATCATGTTAATAAAAACATAATTAAAACATCTCTCACGTTAGTTTTCAACTAAATTAAAATTTAAATTTAATTACTTAATAACTTTATATTAATATGAACAAATCAAAACTTGAATATTTATGGCTAGATGGTTATAAGCCCACTCAAAGCCTTAGAGGAAAAACAAAAATTGTTAAAGATTTTAGTGGAGAATTAGAAGACTGTCCAATGTGGTCATTTGACGGGAGTTCGACACAGCAAGCACCCGGAGGTTCTTCAGATTGCTTATTAAAACCCGTAGCAATTTATCCTGATCCAGTAAGAAGAAATGGTTTTATCGTTATGACTGAAGTGTTAAATGCCGATGGTTCTCCACATGAATCCAACGGTAGAGCAACTATCGATGATGATGATAATGATTTCTGGTTTGGATTCGAACAAGAATATTTCCTTTGGGATCCTGAAACAAACCTGCCATTAGGGTTTCCTAAGGATCAAACTCCACAAGGACAATTCTATTGTTCCGTTGGAGGAAAAAACACATTTGGAAGAGAAGTAATGGACAGACACTTAGACATTTGTCTTGATGCTGGAATCAATGTAGAAGGCACCAACGCGGAAGTTGCTGCAGGGCAGTGGGAATTTCAAACATTTGCAAAGGGAGCTAAAAAGGCCGGTGATGAAATGTGGGTAGCCAGATATTTATTAGAAAGATTAGCTGAGGAATATGGATTAGCTATTGAGTATCACCCTAAACCATTAGGTCCGACTGATTGGAATGGATCAGGAATGCATGCAAACTTCTCAAACACTCTGTTAAGAACTTGTGGATCTAAAGAAACCTATGAGGCTGTGTGTGAAGCATTCAGACCTGTTGTGAAAGAACACATCGATGTTTATGGCGCTTTCAATGACCAAAGATTAACTGGTGATCACGAAACGCAATCAATTCATGAGTTTAGCTATGGTGTTTCAGATAGAGGAGCTTCTATTAGAATACCTATCATGACTGTGGAAAAAGGGTGGAAAGGATGGTTAGAAGATAGAAGACCTGCTTCTAATGGAGATCCATATAAGATAGCTGGGAGAATTATTAAAACAGTTAAGTCAGCAAAAGTATAGTTGATAGGATTTTATCTGTAAAAAACACCTCAATTTGAGGTGTTTTTTTTATTTCTTATTAGCACCAAGAATGGTTTCATCTTTTCTAACCACATAAACACCTACTGACAGAGCCAGTACTGAGATGGCATACCATAATAAATCTTCGGGTGATGAATATGGCATTTTTAAAATACGCTCAAAAAAATTAACAATAAGTACCATTATGATGACCTTTATAATCTTTTGTTTTAATTCATCTAAATTTTCAATTTCTAATATTGTTATCGCAATATTATCTCTAGCTATATCAATCTTTGAAATAAAGAGCTCATAGATCCCAAAGCCAAAAATCATTAAAACAACAGAAATAAGGTACAAATCAATACCAGCTATAACACCAACTAAAAGATCATCTTTGGAAAAAGGCCCAGAAGATAATAGCTGTGAAATTTCATTATAAATTGTATAGCCAATTTCATAACTTCCAACTAAAAATAATATAATTGAAGCTACTATTGAGCTTACAACTGCAAATAAAACTACAAATCTTGTACTCCATAAAGCTTTTTCTCCAATCCTTTCAAAATTAGATTGTTCATTTTCAGATTTTATTCCATGTTCATCCATACGATTCTTTTTATAATTGCTCTTATAAATATAATGATTTACAAAAAATAGTTTTTTACATAAATTATATTAAATTTAAATTTATCAAAATTTATACATGAGATTAAATCATTTGTTTAAATTTTTAGCACGTTTAAACAAAATCTTGCTACCTAGCTACACAAGAAGGAGGTTAAATCTTTCTAAAGCAAATAAAATTCAATTAGCAATCATTTATTGGAGGTATACTATAACTAAAAAAGCATTATAATGAATAAAATATATACATTATTTATACTGATTCTTGCAATTATTTCTTGTGTCACAGAAAATAAAATTGAATATGCCATAGTTATTCACGGTGGAGCAGGGACAATACTTAAAGAAAATATGAGTGATGATCTTGAGGCTTTATATAAAGAGAAAATGAGAGAAGCTTTAAATGCAGGTAATTATATTTTAAAAAACGATGGAACAAGTCTTGATGCAGTTGAAGCTGCAATCAAGATTTTAGAAGACTCTGAACTTTTTAATGCAGGAAAAGGTTCGGTTCTATCCAACAATGAGGAGGTTGAAATGGATGCCTCTATAATGACAGGGCACAATTTAAATGCAGGTTCAATTTCTGGTATTAAGCATATTAAAAATCCAATTTCATTAGCAAGAAAAGTAATGGAGGAATCTGAACATGTTTTTTTATCTGGAAAAGGGGCTGAGGATTTCGCGGTTTATAAAGGATTTAAAACTATTGACAACAAAAGTTTTATCACGGAAAGAAGATTAAGTTCAGTGAGAAATGCTAAAAAAAGAGATTCTATTCAAGATAATAAATTTGGAACAGTAGGTTGTGTTGCACTTGACAAATTTGGAAATATAACAAGTGGAACATCAACAGGTGGAATGACGAATAAAAAATGGAATAGGATTGGTGATGTTCCAATTATTGGAGCGGGGACTTATGCCAATAATAAAACCTGTGGAATATCTTCAACAGGTTGGGGTGAATTTTTTATCAGGAATGTAGTTGCTTATGATATTTCTTCACAGATAGATTATTTAAAAATCGATATTAACCAAGCTGCTAAAAACACCTTAAAAAAAGTGAAAGATCTTGGTGGGACTGGTGGTGTAATTGGGATTGACAGTAATGGTAATGTTATGATGGATTTTAATACAAAAGGAATGTACAGAGGATATGTCAAGTCAGATGGAGAAACTATGATTGGGATTTATCAATAGCCCCTAATTATTTTACCAATATTATTTATTAATGAATTAGTAAAAATTCTTTTTGGAAATGATGCTGTTATCTTTAATTCTTCTTTTAAGGAAGTTTCATTATCTAAAAACATAAAAATTTTTTCCATAGAATTTTTAGAAAACATCTTTGTAAATAAATTACGTCCTAAATAATTTTTATTATACAAAACGTCAAGAAAAATTAAATCATAAATCCAATGTCTAGTTCTTAATTTAAAATTTGAGAATTGAGTGTTTTTCTTTAAATGGGCTACTAATTTTATTGTATTTTTTTCAATAAACTTAAATGTATACCCTGAAGAAGGTTTTGTCCAACCCCCCGCAGTACCTATATTCAATATTTTCGATGTATTTTTCCTTTCGAAAGGATAACAGGTCATAGGGATAACCCCAAATTCATCTTCAATAATTTTATACTTATCAATTTTTAAAGACTTTATATACTTTTTCAATTCTAACTCGTACTCATCTTTTTTTAATAAATCTTTTGAAAAAACCGTAAACTCAATTAAAGCTTTTTTATTAGTAATAGGGAGGACATAAAAAAATCTAGTTTGGTCTTTTTGATCAATTGAAAAATCCATTATTGTGGCTTTCTTTTCATTAAAAAAACTTTCTTTTGTCTCTATTGTCCATCCTAAAAAATGTTGAAGTAAAAAAGGATAAGATGTTTTAGTTTTAATTTCATCAACACTGACACAACTATTGAATACGTTATTACCTAAAAATTGATTTGATTTAGTTTTTACTAGTACATTTTCGTTTGATTCAACAAAATCTACAATCACATCTTGAAAAAAATCAAAATTATTAGATTGCTTTATTTTATTAATGATACCATCTAAAAAGAATTTAGATTTTATCATTTTATAAGAATAACTATTTAATGACTTTTCCTTATAAAATCCTTTAGATTTAAAAACAACAGTATCCCATGATTTTATAATATAATCTTTCCAGATTGAGTTACCTGTCTCCCAGAAGCACCATGTTTTATTTACTGAGGAATTTAGATCCTTATCAATTAATAAGATATTCTTGTCATCAAAAAAACGATCATCAAATATTTTACTTGCTAAAATTAATCCAGAAAGTCCTGCTCCACAGATGATATAATCGTATTTTTCTTTCATTAATTGTATCTTTAAATATATTACTTATTATTTTAACTAATTATTGAATTGTGATTACAACAATATCATTTTTTAAATTCAATTCAAATAAATTTTGGGCTTTTAGGCAAATGGCCGAATCACATAAATTTTTTAAAAAGAATCCAAAAATTATTTTTTATAAACTTCTAGGGACTGGAGCTGGTGATGGATTTTTATGGCCTGATTTTAGTACGTATAGCGTTTTAATACTTTGGAAAAAAGAAGAATTTGCTAATGAGTTTATTTCAAAAAGTGATCACTCTAAAATTATTGGAAATAAAGCATTTTCAAGACATGACTATTTCATGCAACCAATTCAAACACATGGATTATGGGACGGTATTAATCCTTTTAAAAATTGTTTAGTGGAAAAAAATGAAGAAGATAAAATTGGAATTATAACAAGAGGAAAGGTTCGTTTATCTAAACAAATTGACTTTTGGCTTAATGTTCCGCAAGCATCAACTGCAATTAAAAGGGCAAAGGATGTCGAATTTTATAAAGGAATAGGAGAATTACCTTTTTTGGCTCAAGCAACGTTCAGTGTGTGGAAAAACTTAGATTCGGTGATGAACTTTGCGTATAAATCTAAAGATCATTCAGATATTATAAAAAAAACAAGAAAAAGAAATTGGTATTCAGAAGATATGTTTACCCGTTTTATTATTAAAAAAAATATTAATACAAGTTTAAATTGAATAATAAAGTTGCGATTATAGGTTCGGGTGTTGCTGGAATAGCGACATCAATCAGATTAAAAGCGAAGGGTTTTGATGTTACAGTTTACGAAAAAAATAGTTTTCCCGGTGGTAAATTGTCTTCATTCAAGCTAGGTGAGTTTAGATTTGACGCTGGACCTTCCTTGTTTACAATGCCTCAATATGTTGACGAGTTATTTGATATTTCAGGTGAAAATCCAAAAGATCATTTTAAATATAAAAGAAAGAAAATTGCATGTAAATATTTTTGGGAAGATGAGTCAATTTTTAATGCTTATTCAGACAAAGAAAAATTTTATGATGAATGTGAAAAAAAGTTTAATGTTGAAAGAAATCAAATTAAAAAATATCTAGATAAGGCTAAGAAAAAATTTGATCTTACTAGAAAAATATTTTTAGAAAAATCTCTTCATAAAATAAAT
>MDTE01033323.1_pt1 | contig 20801 bp, 20 predicted proteins | sample 811231 | NCBI WGS metagenome assembly MDTE01 (sample SAMN05326651, study PRJNA326480) | marine metagenome | isolation source: seawater | place: Indian Ocean: Red Sea | collected 2010
GCATGTCCAGATGTCTCTCATTTACATCTATGTCGTTAGGTTCGACAAGCACCCCACCCGCATGGTGAAGTTCAGGTGTCATGCAAACCAATTTTGCGAAATTGTGAAAATCTTCCAGAGTTGAAGGTCGCCTACCCTGGTCAAGATCATGAACGAAAGCCGGACCATACACAGGTGCGAAAATAATCCGATTACCACCTACAGGAACATTGTTTCTGTCGTCACGTGCCAACTGGGTGAAAGTCTTCGGAGCGAGATTGACAAAGTTCATCAAAGTGTCTTCATCTATCCACACCATTTCACCATCCACCTTCGCTCCATTGGCTTTCAGGTTTTTGAGAGCGGGTTCATGGTCTATAAGAAGCATGCCGGTTTCGCTAAGAAGCCTCATCGAAGCATCGTGGATAGTTTGAATGTCTTGCTCTGTGAGAACCTCAGTGGGCGTCAACTTGTATGTGAGAGTTTCAACGCCTTCCAGAACTACCGGTCCTTGATCTTGACGGCGACGTGACCCACGCCGCCCTGTTCGCTGAGGGCTCATTTAAGACCTATGTCCTTTTATATTTAACTTTAAAATCGATGTCAGAATACTCTTCCGGCACCTCACCAGAAATTACCTTATGTGCAGCGATACGACCCAGTTCGTCTGAAGATTTAGCGGAATAGCCGTTACCTGCCAACAAAACGTGAATACCTGACCCCTCAATCGTGTCAATAAATTGTCGACCTGTAGGAGATCTTGAAACAGCACAACTTTCTGTTTTGATATCAGTGAAACTGATACCGGGTAGAAGACTAAAAAGCTGTGATTTCAACCAGTCGGCAATCACCGGATCACCATTTCCTTGAAACCATTTGACTAAATTCGCATCCGGATCAGACATCGGACGACTCTCAGAGTGGCCTATTTTTATGTATGTTTTTCCATCCGGATACCTGATAGGAGGAAGCAAATAAACCCCCTTTTCATATTCGGCTTCTTGCCTGAAAATAACTGAAGGCATCCCTCGCAATCTCTCGGCATCTTCTTTTCCCAATTCCGCTAACACAACCGTACTTTCACAAATTTCCAGATCTAATTTCTCTCTACTGTCAACTAGCCTTTCACTGAAAACCCCAGACGCCAAAAGAACCTTGTTTGCTTTTATTGCCTTGCCATTTTGGGTCACCACTCGGAAAAATCCGTCATGTCTTTCAATTGCAGAACCTGTTTCATTGACTACTTCATTTTCTGCTTTCATAAGCATTTCAATTTGAGCTTTAATCAGATTCCTCGGATTTATATGACCACCAGTGGAGTGTTCATGAACACCTGAAACTCCACTCGGAAAAGAGAAATAGGAAAAACGGCTTGCAAGCTCAGAAGCAGCTAAAGATTTGGCATCAACTCCCAGATGCCGGGCCGTTCCCACAATCTTAGAAATGTAGTCATCTAGATTTGAAACTGCTAAATGACCAACAGGTTCAAAAAAATCGATACCGGAAAATTTTTCTAATTCTGCGTATCTGGATATAGAGGCCTCCGCTATTTGAGCACAGTACAAATCCGTGTCGATTATGCGAGTAATGCGACCCGAGTCATAGTGACTCCCAAACACACCTGAATGGTCGGAGCGAACTTTCGGTTCATCCGGACCGAGGAGCAACACACTTACTCCCATCTCAGAGAGGTGCCTCGCTGCTGCGGAACCTAAAAGACCTTTCCCAATTACACAAACGTCACATTTAAAATCAGAGAGCGAGCTCATTATTTGATTTCCCTCTCACATCAGCTAGGAAAGCTAAAGCATAAGCGACCGCTACTACAAATATCAGCGAACGATAGCCAATTAGTAACGCCGTATATTCAAGGAGTCCACCAAGTACAGCACCTAAAATATTCGCCCCAAACGCAACCGTCGAATCTTTCTCTCCACCGAAACGCTCAGCAAAAATCAGATTGGCTAAAAATATAGGAAGAAAAGCTAAGGTTCCGGCAAAAAGTAGTCTCAATACCGGACTGAGTGAGAGCAGTGACTCTGTTGGAATAATCCAATTGGCGGCTAGAGAAAGAGCAAGAAGAAAGTAAAGAGTTTTCGGTTTCGGCAACCTAACCCTTTGGCTCAGTTCAACAGCAAACAGAACTGAAAACAAGACACTGATGAACACCAGAGCGTTCACGAACCAGGTAGTGCCAAAAAGTAAAGCGAATTGAACCACATTTTTGGTTTCCAACAATAGAAAAGCCATACCCATAAAAAAGACGTCATAATGCCTTCGGAAACCGCGTAGAGACCCTGCAGCTGCACGAATACTGAAAGCTGAAACTAGAAGAATCAACAAGGTGGTAAGGAGGTAGAAGCCAGGGATATGGGCACTTTTAAGATAAGGAAAAGGCTGATCATCGGAAACCGGTGAAGGGGTATCCAACGAAGCGGACCAGTCAGATCCAGTCGGACAGTTAAGTGAACTTGGGGTGTCCGTTGCTACTAAAACTGAAAGAAAACGGGCTTCAGCATCAATCACACAAGGGGTTCCATCGAATTCGTTCGCAAGTGTCGCAGCGTACCTGTCGACCAGCCACGATTCCCGCATGAAGTTATACATGGCGAAAACACCATCTGGCTTTAGATGCTGCCGGTATGACTTAACAGCCTCTTCGGTGAAAAGGTAGCTTTCTAAACGAACTGAACCCTGCCCTAAAACAACAGTTAAAGAGTCAGGTAATGCTAAAAGTATCGTGTCCCATTTTTTGGAGCTACTTTCAAGAAATGCGCGACCGTCATTGACGTGAGTTTCGACACGAGGATCGCTGTATGGCTCATTTGGATGGTATTTTTTAGCGATTTTCAAAAGTTCAGGATCGATCTCCACAGCATCAACGTGTGTGGCGCCTCGATCGAGAGCAACAGCAACGTCATTGCCTGAACCAGCTCCAATTATCAAAACCTCTCCAGGATTCGCTCGTGCGGACATGTCGTAGATGAAACCATATGGGGATTCGTCATTTACGTCTGCCTGTCCCCAGGTCGCGACATCATTTATTTTCATCACCACACCACCAGAAGAGTGATCTTCCCAAGAAAGCGCATAATAAGGTGACCAAGCCTTATTAGGACCAATCGATTCAACTGCTAAAAACACTACGAATAAAGCAACAGCAACCGATCTGAAAAATAGTTTTTTGAAATCTCCATCATGTAAAAGAGCTAAGAGAAGCAGGCCTGCTATCACTCCCCAAAAAATAGGAGGACAGCCGGCAAAAGACAGAACTGCGAAAAAAGCAACCCCAGCTATAGAACCAACTAAATCCCAACGGTACGCGTCAAGTGGTTTAAGTTTTGCAAAACTTCTCGCAACACCATCAGCTAAACATGCAACACACGCAGCCACCACACAGAATACAACCGTCAAAATGAACCATCTTGGGGGACCGACTGGACGCTGATCAGCGAAAAAAATCAGATCGCTGCCACCAACCTCTATGTTCACATCGAATAATTTAACGAAAACGATAAAACCAGAAAGAAAGTAAGGGGCGAGAGGGAATAAAGATTTCTCTGAACGACTTGCCCATAAAAAACCTAAACCAATTCCGAGAAAACTACCGATGAGAACAAAATTTGAAAAATACGCTAAGTACACAATGTTGGCACCCAACCAGCGAATCAAAGCCAACTCTACGAAAAGCAGCAGAAAAGCCGAAGCAGTGAGCCTAAAGCGAACTTTATTTAATGCTGTTGTCTGCCCCATACGATCAGCTTCTTTCAATGTATTACTCTGCACTGTAATGTTTGGGATCATGTCTATCGATTTAATGAGACAATATTGTGTAAGTAAGGCATTGTTAATGAGGTATTTTTAGATGTTGTTTTGCCGTTTAAGTTTTTTGGCTTTACTGATTGTTGCAATTTCTTCTTGTGGCGGAACCGAAGAAACTCCACAAGAGAATGCTGTCACGACCACTTACGCTGACCTTTTTCCTGAAAATATTTCGACAACCACCCTTCCCACTCTTGAAATACCAGGATGGGAGCCACGCGAATTGCCTGAACTAGAACAAAAAACAGTTGAATGCTTATCCAAGATTGGAATAGAACCCGTTGAAACAACTGAAGAAGGTCCACAAACAGTCACTGTTGAATCAGGCGACACCCTTGGTGTGATCGCAAAAAGATTTGAAACTACTGTTGACGAATTTATGCGTGCTAATTCAATGAGTGATCCGAACAAGTTGAAGGTAGGACAAACTCTCATCATCCCCCGTAAAAGGTCGGAAGAGAGAGACTTTCCAGATGGTCCCACCGTGATAACCCAAGACCTATCTTGCAATATCGATTCAGGTTTAGCCGCATATGGTCCTGACCTGCAACCAATAGGAGGTTCTGGGAAAATAGAGGTCTATGTGAGCTGGCCTCGAATAGAAGGTCCAAGAGAATCTCCGAAAGTCAACGGTCGCATAAGAGGACTTATACAGGTAGAGATAAAAACCTTTCTAGAAGAAATAATTAGAAATATAGAGAGATCAGGGTATGCCTGTAGAGCTTTTGTGGATCGATGCATGTGGCTTCAAGACAACTATGAGGTCATGTTGGCAACCGATGAATATTTCAGCATTCGAAGCGATCGGAGAATCCTCCTGCCGAATCTCGTAAGTTTTCAATCAGAGATAAGAACTGAAACGTTTGATCTTTCAACTGGAAAACCAATGACTATAGATCAGTTGTTCAACCCGAACTCTGCCTGGTTGACAGCATTGTCAGAGGTAGCAATCGCCAAACTGGCAAACAAAGAATGGACAGATGAAAGAATGTTCACAGGAGCCGGTCCTCAAATCACTAATTTCAGCAGATTCAACCTCACAAAAGGAGGATTAGTTCTGTCTTTCGCTCCATTTACGGTAGGGGGAGCCGGGACAAACGACATGTCGATAACGATTCCTTACAGCCAATTAGAGGCCTTTTGGGACGTCAGTGGTCCCGTGGCCATGTTGTCACGAAACTCGTCTTAGTATCTTCTCATGGATTTAGTTCAAGTAATGAGAACGACGTTTGCTTGCCGCGAGTTTTTAGATGAAGAAATTGACGATGAAGTAATTTACCGAATTCTAGACAATGCACGCTTCGCTCCTTCAGGAGGTAACCGTCAAGGTGCACATGTGATTGTTGTTAAAGACCGTGAAAAAAAGAGAAAGCTAGGTCAACTATGCGAACCTGTTCTTTCAATTTACGCCGCTCAGCAAAAAGCTGGAGAGGTTCCATACAACACCATCAAGCCTTCTGCTATTACACAACAAGAAATCGAAACAAAATCTGGACACGATTTTGAAATGTTCAACAAGTTGGATCAAGTGCCCCTGCTGTTGATTGTAAGCATCGATCTTTCTGAAGTAGCTTCAATGGATAAAGACCTGAACAGGATAGGGATAGTTACCGGCGCTTCGGTTTACCCACTTGCATGGAACATACTTATGGCTGCAAGAAATGAAGGACTTGGCGGAGTGCTGACTACAGCGGTAGTTCCTGAAGAAGAATCAGTTCGGAAACTACTAGACCTGCCGAAAAGTCATGCGATTGCTGCAATGATCCCAATTGGCAAACCAGTACAACAACTGTCTCGTCTCACAAGACGCGCGGTTGAAGAATTCACCACGGTCGACTCATATAACGGCAACGTTTTTAAGAGCTAACCGCTAGTACCAAAATGGCCCTGTTTTCAGGCAGAGAAGGTTTTAGCTTCCAGGTGGTCGGTAAGCAATATCTTTTGCTTTTTCAGAAGCACCATCTATCTCTTCTGCAGTAATAAGAGGTGTAAGACTGACAGTTAATGCTCCTGTCGAAGAGACCGCCAAACTGACAGCTGCTGCTGATGCATTGTCTGGCATTTCACAGATACCAACTATGTCATCTTCACCGTAAGAGAAGTACATGCATTCGAGGGTGCCACCTTGGGATTCAATCAATGACCTAGCTTGATCAATCCTAGAGCTGCCACCTTCACCTAAAAGCCCTTTTGATCCTTCGGCCGTGTAACTACCTTTAACCATAAAATGAGGCATTTTCACTCCTTTGTAAATAGTGGGTAAAAGCAAATATATATAAGAGTTGTCAAGAATTACCACTGGGCATGATTCGCATCTATCCTTCAGAGATGGATTTGGGAATAACAATTCATCTCACTGACTGGTGTATCGACATTAGAGAATTGGCAATCGAAGCGGAAGCGAGAGGCTTTAGTTCCGTTTTTATACCTGAACACTCTCATATACCTTCAAGTCAAAAAACTCCGGTGCCTGCTGTCAGCGGAATAGCATCCGAGGATTACCCAAGATTGCCAGATCCTCTAGTCTCCCTTGCGGCAGCAGCTTCGGTTACAACAAAAATTAGATTAGGAACCGGAGTTCTTCTTGTAGCCCAACACAACCCAATAAATTTGGCTAAAGGCACATCGACACTCGACACAATTTCCGACGGTCGTTTTGAGATGGGTGTCGGCTATGGATGGAACCGTGAAGAAATGTTGCACCACGGTGTTGATTTCTCCACACGAAGGGAAAGAGTCCGTGAAACGATGCTTGCGGTAAAGGAACTTTGGACAAAAGAGGAAGCCGAATTTCATGGAAAATTCGTTGATTTTGAATCAAGCTGGATGTGGCCAAAGCCAGTTCAAAAAAATGGACCAAGGATCATGTTGGGCGGAGCCCCCGGTCCGACAATTTTCAACCACATCGCAGAATTCGGAAATGGATGGATGCCCATAGGAGGTTCAGGAGTGAAGGCGTCCTTACCGGAGTTGAAAAAAATTTGTGAATCTAAAGATAGGGATTTTTCCGAAATTTCAATTGTTCCTTTTGGGACAGTTCCGGAAAAAGAAAAACTCAACTATTTTGAAGAGTTAGGTGTAAACGAAGTGATTTTGAGAGTGCCCGCTGGAACGAGAGAAGAGGTATTAAAAACTCTTGATAGTTACAGGGAGTTCTTTTAATGAAAAAGATTTTTATGAAACAACAAATTTCTAACCAAAGGAAGACAAGTGACACCTGATTTAGTAATCCGAGGCGGTTCTGTGATCGATGGAACTGGGTCAAAAGCTTTTACAGCTGACGTTTCTGTCATAGATGACCGAATCGTTGAAATCGGGAAAGTAGAAGACAAGGGAAAAAGAGAAATAGACGCTGAAGGCAAAGTCGTTACTCCAGGGTTTGTGGACATACACACCCATTTGGATGCCCAGTTAGCGTGGGATCCGATCGCAAGTTCATCATGTTGGCACGGAGTAACTTCAGTAGTTTTAGGAAATTGTGGAGTAACTTTCGCTCCTGTTGCTAAAGGTGGTTCAAAAGTTCTCGCGGAAATGATGGAATCTGTTGAGGACATCCCAGCAGAAAGCATCCTCACAGGGCTTTCATGGAACTGGTCTTCATATGGCGAATACTTAGATGAAATAGAAACTTTGCCGAAAGGTGTAAACGTTGGCGGCATGGTAGGACACTGCGCAGTTCGTCTAGCTGCAATGGGTGAACGTTCCTTAGAAGAGACACCTGCAACATCTGAAGACATCGCAACTATGGTTCCCATGGTTCAAGAAGCATTAGAAGCAGGTGCGCTTGGCTTTTCAACTTCGAGAACTTTCCTCCATAGAGTCCCGGACGGACGGTGCGTGCCAGGTACTTTTGCAGCTGAGGATGAATTGATGGCATTCGCCGAAGTTATGAGAAAACACAAGGGAACAGTTTTTGAAGCTGCCCCCAAATTGGGAGGCGATGATTCTCGGAACGAAATAAAAATGTACGGCAATATCAGTCGTCTAGCAGAGTGTTCATTAACTTTCGGATTGACTCAAGTTGACATAGCACCTGAGCTACACCTCCAGATCCTAGATTTCGTAGAGGAAGAAAATGCACTTGGAGCTGATCTCCATCCGCAAACAACTTCTAAACACATAGGGGTTCTATTTGGTTTGAGCGCAAGAACTCCTTTCGACCGAGCTGACGGTTGGGCGGAGTTAGCAAACCTCCCACTAGAAGAAAAAATGGCTCGAATATCTGATCCTGATTTACGGAAAATTTTGATCAAGTCAGCTGAAGAGAGATTAGAAAGCATGCCGCTTGATTGGGAAAAGTTTTACGCCCTTCCTGAAAACCCAGTAAGACATGACCTCAAACCTGAAGAAAGCGTCGGAGCTAAAGCAAAAAGTAGGGGAGTGTCGATACCGGAGCAATGGATCGACGAAGCTTTAGAAATGAATGGTAAACGTCTTTTCATTTTTCCAGTTTTAAATCAAAAAATGGAAGAAGCAGCTGCGATGCTAAAACGACCATACGTCACACTAGGTTTGGCCGATGCAGGAGCTCACTCCAAGCAGATTATGGACGCAAGTCAGCCAACTTTCTTTTTAACTTACTGGGTGAAGGAAAGAGGCATGTTCAGTCTCGAAGAGGGGATCCGTCGAATGACTTCAGACACAGCTGATCTTTTTGGGATTAAAAACCGGGGTCGGCTATCACAAGGCGCATTTGCCGACATTAATGTCATTGACTTCGACAGCATGAATCTTCAATACCCAGAGATCGCCAACGATTTCCCAGGAGGGGCTGGAAGATTTATACAGCGTGCAAATGGATACACAGCAACAATCGTAAATGGTGAAGTTTTCATGGAGTCCGGTGAACATACTGGAGCTTTAAACGGGAAAATGCTGAGAAATTAATTAAGCAGTTGTTTAAATCCATTGATTCCTCTAGTTTCAAAACATGACAGAAGATAATTACGAAGACCTTACCGAATGTGCGTTGAGTGAAGAGCTCGAAACACAACTAGTGAACACTAATCGAGAATGTGTTTTTATGTGGACCAACAAACAGGGTGAAGCATTCGGTGTAGTGATGGCTTATTTACCTAAAGATGGAAAAATTTGGATGACCGCCGCCGAACGAAGAGCCAGAATTTCAGCTATAAGAAGATTTCCTAGAGCTTCAGTGTGTATCAACAGTACAGGTACATCGATGGGTGGAGGAAAGACGGTCACATATAAAGGAAATTGTGTAGTGCATGACGACCGAGAGACAAAAGACTGGTTTTACCCTGAATTCGCAGCTTTTTTGAGACCAGATGAAAATCAGGCACGTGTTTTCAGAGATTTTCTGGACTCACCCGCAAGAGTAATTATTGAGTTCACTCCTGATTATAAACTCAGTTATGACGGCGATCTGATGTGGGCCCGATCACCTGAGTTGATAAGGAGCAAAGATGAAAGAGAAGCGCGAACCTCAACGCCAAAAAACAATTAGGTATGCCTGAAACCACCGAAGAGACATTAAGCGTTCTTTTCATGTGTGTACATAATGCAGGTCGTTCTCAAATGGCAGCAGGCTGGTTGCAGCATTTATCCTCAGACAGAATAAAAGTTTTTTCAGCAGGATCAGAACCTTCAGAACAAATAAACCCCACGGCAGTTGAGGCCATGGCTGAGATGAAAATAGATATCTCTCAAAACATCCCGATGCTGTTTGACGAAAACTTAATGGAAGAGATCGACATAGTTGTCACAATGGGTTGTGGAGATTCCTGCCCGATACTTCCAGGAAAGACTTATTTAGACTGGCAATTAGATGACCCAGCTAATCAACAGTTGGAAAAAGTTAGAGAAATAAGGGATCAAATAGAGCAAAAAGTCCGTCTTCTTCTGAAAGAAATGTTATGAAACAAAATTATTTGTATGAGGTTCTAAAACTTACTGAAAGTCAGACGAACGAATTAGCTCACGCATTCGAAAAGGTTCTCTCATTAAGTGGTTGGATAAATATAGAACCATTTGTTGAAGAGGACAAAAGAGGAGAAACTTCAGGTTTATTTGGCTGGTTTTCGGCAAGAGGACCTCAAGTGCCAGTTGGAACTCTAGTTTTTGAAGGCGGAGAAAAACCAGTTTCAATAGGGGTATCGCATGGAGTAGGAAGAGACGCGAGTGAAATTCTCAACAATGAAGGCATCACAGCTCCTTCTTCTTGGCAGCTCAAACAAGATCACCCCAAACGTGGCTTTGTTTGGGAAGTAAGCAAACAAGAGATTGAAACTAGCCCAACAGCAGAATTTTTAATGGAAGCCACATACAGGCTTTGCCCAACTGCGCAGGAAAGACTTTGGATAGCCTCAGTCAACCGTTTGGACTAGCTTCAGTTACCGATTGAAGAATAAGCTCAATTACTTTTTCTGAATTTACCTCGTAGTAGACATTGCAGTTTTTTTCTGTTTCCAACCATTCTCGTTCATCAACCAACGTCTGACCTCTGGTGAAGGACCCTTCAAGTTCGACCACCACAGATCTAGGTTTACTTACAAAAAGTTCAGGATGAGTAACGGCTAAAACAGCACAAGGGTCGTGCATTGCACCCAGATTAGTTTCTTTCTCAGTTCCGTGTGTCCTTCCGTTGAAACTAAGAAGGTCACCCGCTGTTTTCCCTACCGTGCTATTCAACTCATAGCAGTAATCGGCATGTTCTGAACCCATTAGCACTTGATGGGTAAGGTTCAAGCCCAGCATGTGTAATTGCGCACCTGACCTGAAGACCACATCGGCAGCTTCTGGGTCAGCAAAAATATTAAACTCAGCAGCTGGCGTAACATTTCCGACTCCTGCACCACCACCCATCAAAGTTATTGAAGCAACTCGATCAACTAGGGAAGGATCAGTTTCAATTGCCTGCGCAATATTTGTCAGTGGTCCGATCGGAACTAAGTGAATTCCTTCCTCCTCACGGGTTTTCTCCAAAATAAAAGCAACTGCATCATCTGAGTCGGGTAGGGAATTTGGTTCTGGAAGGTCTGTATCCCCAAGACCAGTTTGACCGTGTACATGCGAAGCATGGAAAGGTTCAGCTTTCATAGGCTTAGATGCACCAGAGTGCAAGGGAGCATTTATACCGAGAAGAGTTTTCATTTTTAAGGCGTTAGAAGTTGTATGTTCAATTCCCACATTTCCTGACACCGAAGTGATACCCACAATCTCAGACCATCTACTCGCTGTAATAATTGCTATAGCGTCATCGACGCCAGGGTCGCAGTCGAGAATAATTTTCGGTTTCGCTTCAGATGTCATAGTTAAACTTTAGATTTGTTCCAAGAAAGAATCGACTTCAGAGAGTGTAGGCATTGAGTCTTGCGCCCCAAACTTCGTGGTGGATAGGGAAGCAGCGACAACAGATCGTCTGACGGTTTCAGTTAAATCCACGTCTCTCGACAACAATTCAGCAACTGAACCGCAGAATGAATCACCAGCTCCAGTTGTGTCAACACTCTCTACCACTGGAGAAGTAACTAGCTCTGAATCACCATTTGAGACTATTAAAGCGCCCTTACTTCCTAAAGTCGCAATTACTGTTTCAACTCCGAGACTTTTAGCTGCCTCTTCGATTTCGTTCAGGTCGTCAAGTGAGTTTCTATTTGACAAATGTGATAGTTCCACTTGGTTCGGAATTAGAACATCGACTTTTTCTATTAGTTCTTTTGAAAGATCCGTTGCAGGAGCAGGGTTCAAGATTACAACTCCGTTTGCCTTCTCAATAGCGGTTCCCACGGAAGCCACAGGTATTTCTAATTGGAGTAAAACAACTTTTGAAGATTCCACAACTTCACCAGCAGTGTCGATGTCTTCAGGACACAGTGAGTGATTTGCACCCGGGTTGACAATGATTGAATTATTCCCATCTTTATCAACTCCGATCATCGCAATTCCGGTTGGCACCTCGGAAGATGAGAAAAGAAATTCACAATCAACATTTGCTTTTTCCAAATTATTTCGGATTGTCGCACCCTCTTGGTCAGAACCTATGCGACCAATAAAAGATACTTCGCCCCCGAGTTTTGAAGCTGCCGTCGCCTGATTAGCTCCTTTTCCGCCAGGGATTTTGTCGAAACTGCTTCCCAAAATCGTTTCGCCAGGGGAGGGCAGATGACTTACTGAGGAAACAAAGTCGATATTGGCAGAACCGACCACTGCGATTTTTTTCATAAGGTCAGCATTACAGCTAATTGAATTTTTAGCTATAAGTAAAAAATAAAAACAGTTGTCTGTTTGATCTAAATATTTTCAGTTGTTGGATTCTGTGATGACCTGCTGTGTGCATCTGCCAAAATCTTTTCTGCGATTTTGGGGTTGTTATGAAGCATGGTCGCAAACTCACGTCTGTTTAGTGCTTTAAGTTGCAAATCTGTTTCAGCGGTAATTGTGGCTGAACGCGGACCTTTGCCAAGAAGACTCATTTCTCCAAAAAAGTCACCGGGACCTAAAGAAGCGAACTTGTTACCTTGTTTACTCACCGCAGCAATACCAGAGAGAATTATCATGAACTCTCTTCCAACATCGCCTTCGCGAACTACGGTTTTTCCGGAGTTGATATCAACTTCAGTCATGAGCATCTTAAGAGATTTCATTTCAGTTTTAGAAAGACCTGAGAAAAGAGGCACTTGGTTAATTTCATTAGGTAAAGATTTTGTTTTCATAATTGCTATCTCTTTATTTGTGGAATCTACAAACAATTCTGATTGCAAAAAAGTGGTGAAACTCGCAAGGTGACGTTTTTCACCTGTGCCATATGGCTCAGTTATTTAATCGCTACAGGCGCAACAGGAGAACCGACACCGCCAAGAAAAGGTTCCGGAGTGGCACTCAAGAAAAAATCATAAATTCCGTCGTCATTGCAAGCCGCAGCTAAAGACTCAAGGTTCCAATTTTGACCCTGTGTTAAACCCATGTCCACTAAATGAAGCATGTGAACAGCCATAGGTACATCCTCAGAAGGATAAACTTCGAAAGCAAGAGTATCATTTGCTACTGCAGCCACTTCGTGATCATGCAACCATTCAACGGTAGATAGAGAAAATCCTGCGTTAGAACCATCTCCTGAAGGCCCTAAGCAATAAGCCATACCACCTTGAGATTCATATATGGACATCCTTCCCGTTCGAACTAGAACGATGTCACCGCTTTTCACTTCCACATTTCCTAAAGAAGCAGCATCTTCTAGATCTTCTGCCGTTATTGCATAAGGGCATTCAAGGATTTCAACCCCCTTTGCCCTAGCGACATCCAAAAGCACACCTCGTGAACAAACAGTTCTTAGGTTCTCTATTCCACAAATCGTCGCCCCTTCATTTTCCGTAATCGTTTCGGCTGAATAACCGTTGTAAATGAAACCATTGTATGAAGCGTGGCAAAGGCCATCCCAATGTGTAGCAGCCTGCATACCCATTTGAACTACATCATCACTCGTATGGAAACTTTCAATTCCAGCTTCAGCATCAAGAGGTTTATTAACCGCAATCATCTCAAGAACCGGATTTATACGCCCAGGTATGAAACCAACTTGCACACCTTCCTCTTCAAGGGTTATTGAAAGAGGAAATGTCTCTCCAGTTCGTATGCACCTAGCTGCATTTTTTACAACTTCTGAGGTAATGAAATTCAGTGTTCCCAACTGATCGTCATCACCCCACCTTCCCCAATTGCGAACCCGGTCTGAAATTTGAGTGAAACTGTCAGGCAAAGTCATTTTGACCTCCGTAAGAAACTAAACCTTCAATTTTATAAGACATAACTCAATAGCCTTCTCCCGTATCGACTAAACCATCAAGCGGCATTCCTGAAAGCCATTTTTCCAGATTTGAGATAAAAATATCATGCAGACAATCCAAAAAATCTGGACTAGCCCAAGAGATATGCGGACTCAACATGACCCGTGGGTCAGTGTAAAGCCAGTGGCCATCAGGTAGAGGTTCGGGGCTTACCACATCCAAAGAGGCTCGACTTATTTGCCCTGATTCAAGATTATTTAACAAAGCATCTTGGTCCACAATGTCACCCCTCGCGACATTAATCAGATGAGCTCCTGGTTTCATAAGTTTCATTACCTCGTCATTGACAAGTTGATCTGTGTCATCTGTAAGTGGAAGACCAATAACGACATGGTCTGCATCACAAACTGCTTCTTTCAAACTAGAGACCATTTCTACACCAGTATCAGAGTTCAAATTTTTGCTTCGTCTAAAAGCTACAACTCGACACCCAAACGGTTCCAGCCTTTTAGCAACTTCCTGGTTAATAGACCCAAAACCAAGTAGAGCGACCGTCGCTTCTGAGAGTGTTTCCAGTGGAGCTAAAAACCAGTTTTTTGGTGCCTCAACAATCCAACTTTCAGGAACTTTTTTTGTGTGAGCTAGAACCATGGTTAAAACCCACTCTGCTATAGGAACCGACGAAGCCCCTCGCGAGCATGTAACTACACAATCATCCAGCAGTTCAAAAGGCAGTCCATCAACTCCATGAGCCATTATGTGAACCCATTTGATCCCCTTGTCTAGAAATTTTGGCAACTGATCCGAATCGCGGGTAGGAGAGACAAGAAAAATATCCCCTGAGATTTCAGAATCAACTACTGTTCCGGGCGACACATCTATGAAATCAACTTGCGGAAAAGCTTTTGTTATTTCCTCCACACGAATGTAATCCACCGCTTCCCACAGTATTGATACATTCTTAGCAGCCATTCTTATACTTTAATTTACTTTTTTCCGGATTTATCTAGTTCTTTCCCGTAAGAGTGCTTCCTGAGCAACAGTTGCCACATGCAAACCATCTGAGGTGAAAATTTCCCCTGTCGAAAGACCTCGCCCACCATTTAATCCGTGAGATCTGAAATCATGAAATTGCCAATCGTCTGCTCTAGCGTTTCGATGAAACCAAATTGCATGATCCAAACTTGCCCCAATGAATGTTTCCGCGTATCCACTCCAACCATCACGTATTTCAGCCATTTTCGGATGGGAAGTGCTAACTGCTTCTGTGGGCACATCATCGCTAGCAAAAGCTAAAGCACAAGCTTGAAGAATAGGATCATCTGGTATCGGACCATGTACTTTCAACCATGTTGCAGCTCTTCCTGAAGAAGACAAAGAGGTAGGTCGTCTTTCTAAAAGAGGAGCCCAATTCTCAGATTCGTAATCGTCTGGATCACCAGCGTCGCCCGGCAACGAAGATTCCTGTATGTTGACTTGCTCTTCATCTATTTGAAAAGAACAAGACAAGTTGAGAATCGCACCGTCAGATTGTCGGGCAACAACCCTTCTGGTACTAAACGAACGACCATTTCTAAGCCGGTCAACCTCATACCTTATTGGTTCATCACTTGTGCCACCTCTAATAAAATATGCATGCAGCGAATGCACAAGGCGGTTTTCTTCAACTGTCGTTGCAGCTGCACGCAGAGCCTGAGCTACAACCTGTCCACCGTAGACTCGACCCCATGGGTATTCTGGACTGATACCTACATAAACATCTGGTCCGTGTGCTTCAAGTTCCATAAGACTGCAAAAATCATTAATCTCTACACCCATAATCAAACTCCTTCAAGAACTACTGCAGTGTGTAAAGCAACACCGTATAGCAGAGCCGACTCATTGATACGCATACGGTTTGAATGGCAGGGAGGAGCAGTTAATGAATCAGAAATATCTTCAGGGCAAACACCCAGAAAAGCCATCACGCCAGGGACTTCTTGAAGAAGATATGAAAAGTCTTCACCTCCCATCACAGGTGAAGGGAATTCAAAAAAACTTCCCTCACCGATTGTTTTTTCACAAAGCAAAGCAAATCGGGCAGCCTCTCTTGCATCATTGAACGTGACGGGGTAACCCTCTGTGATAGAGACATCTGCATGACATTCATGAGCTTTAGCTATTTGATCACAAACTCTTACGACAGATTTCTTTATTTGGTTTCTAGTATTTTCAGAAACGCACCGTATTGTTCCTTCAAAGAAAGCTGTTTCAGGGATCACGTTCGTGGTAGTTCCAGCTTCTATATGAGCAATAGTTATTAGTGCGGGATCGAAAGCATTTATTTCGCGTGTAACAGCTGTTTGGAGAGCGGTAATCATTGAGGCCATGGGTGGTATTGGGTCAGCGCAAAGGTGAGGAGTTGATGCATGACCTCCTTTTCCCGTAATAGTTACTTTTAACTCATCAGTCGAAGCGAGCATCGCTCCGGGACGACAACCCACAAATCCAGCTGGAAGATTCGGTGTTACGTGAATAGCGAAAGCACGATCTACGTCTTCTAACACTCCTTCATCAATCATGATTCGTGCCCCACCTGCTCCTTCTTCACCAGGTTGAAACATGAATCTGACTGTCCCAGAAAACTGATCCCGTATTTTTGACAGAACTTTTGCTGCACCAATAAGCATTGCCGTATGGGCATCATGTCCACAAGCATGTGCACGACCAGGTTCAACAGAGCAAAAGGTTTCCCCGCTGTCTTCATCCATGGGAAGAGCATCAGTGTCAGCCCGTAAAAGCATTGTTGGACCTTCAGAGGTTTTTGTTCCTTTAAGGTCAGCAATAACAGAAGTAAGATTTGTGCCGGTTTTTATCTCAACGGGCAAGTCCTTCAAAGATTCGAGGATTCGTTTCTGTGTCTCCGGATTTTCTAAATTGAGTTCAGGGTGAGCATGTATCTCTCTGCGAACTGAAATAACGTCGTCCAGAACATCGTTTGAGATCTCTAAAATTTCGTTCATATAGACATAATGCTCCAAATTCAATGATTTCATCGGACTGGGCGAATTGTGAGGCAGAATAAGTATGTGTCTTTAACTAATGAAGAAATATACGAAGCCATTTCGAAGAAATTGCCAAAACTCGATAATGAAACTCCCTCGACAGTTTTAGGCGCTGGAAGCGACGATTTAGAAGCAGGTAGAAATTACCTAGAAGCTCTTGTCGAAGATGGCTGGATGCTTCCCACATGGCCTAAAAAACACGGAGGAAGAGACTCAACTCCTGAAGAAGCCTCCATGATTTCAAGAACCTTAGGTTTATTCAAGGGAGCAGATCTTTACCCTTATGGAGTTGGTTTAAGTCTAGTAGGGCCGATTTTGATGGATCTCGGCACAGATGAACAAATGGATCGCTGGTTGCTACCGATTGCAAATGGTTCCGAAATTTGGTGTCAGATGTTTTCAGAACCAGATGCCGGCTCTGATTTAGCCAATGTGGGAATGAGCGCTGAAAAAGATGGAGAAGACTGGGTGCTTAATGGTTCTAAAGTCTGGACTTCACGGGGAGCATATTCCAAATGGGGCATGTGCCTTGCACGCACAAATCCCGAAACTACTAAACACGCAGGACTTACAATGTTTGCTCTAGACATGGATTCACCTGGTGTAGAGGTTCGAACTATCGAGCAGATGAATGGAGATAGACACTTCAGTGAGATATTCATATCTGATGTCGTCGTTGAAGACAGAAATCGTATTGGCGGACTAGGTGATGGTTGGAAGATCGCAGTAAATACTCTCGCTTTAGAGAGATCGAGTTTAGGGGGCAGATCATTTGGAGGAGGTGATCAAGCTACAGGACTACCGAGTTGGTTAGAAGAGTGGAAATTGAAAGGCTATTTAGAGGATCCTGTTTCACGACAAAAAGCAATGAAAGCATTCACGCTGCACCGTGTCAACCAGCTGACAGTTTCACGCGCTGCAGTTTCGGGAAATAATTCTGGTCCAGCAGGTTCTGGAGCAAAATTAAGAAGTGTAATGGCATTCAAATTTCGCGCTTATTTGTCGAAAGAACTCTTTGGTGCCGAAGGCATGTTAATAAACGACAACGAGCATATTGAATTTCTAACTGGTCCTTCGATGTCGATCAGAGGAGGCACTGATGAGGTGCAGAGAAATATTCTGGGTGAGCGCGTTCTAGGTTTACCTGCAGAACAAAGAGTTGATAAAGAGCTTTCTTACAGAGAAATGTTAAGAGTTAGATAGTCACCTTTTATCTATAGGTTGGACATCTCTCTCCGGCGAACCAATATAAATTTGTCGAGGTCTTGCTATACGAGAACCCTGCGACAACATCTCGTCCCAGTGAGCAAGCCACCCAGGGGTTCTCCCAATTGCAAAAAGGACAGTGAACATCTCAACAGGAAAACCCATTGCTTGATACGTGAGGCCAGAATAGAAATCGACATTCGGATAAAGTTTCCGACTTACAAAATAGTCATCCGCAAGCGCCACCTCTTCGAGTTTAAGAGCCATATCCAAAAGAGGATTTTTGCCTACAACCTCAAAAACCTCATGGGCTGTTTCTTTGACAATCCTAGCTCTAGGGTCATAATTTTTATAGACCCTGTGCCCAAAACCCATTAGCCTTCTTTCACCAGCTTTTACGGCACCTATGAACTCATCAATTTGATCATAAGATCCTATTTCTTCAAGCATTCGAATGACGCTTTCATTTGCACCACCATGAAGTGGACCTGAGAGAGCTGAGCAAGCGGCAGACACTGTGAGATAAGGATCCGCTAACGAACTTCCCACTACACGACCCGCAGTAGTTGAACAGTTCTGACTGTGATCCGCATGCAGAACGAAAAGAAGATCCAGAGCACGTCTTAAAATAGGATCCACTTCATATTCGGCATCACCTGGTCTGAACATCATTGAAAGAAAGTTGTTTGTGTAGTCAAGATCTGGATCAGGAAGAACATAAGGAGTACCCACACTCCGCCTGTAAGCGCTTGCTGCGAGCGTCGGCATTTTTGCGATCAATCTAACAATTTGCTTCCTGCGCACTTGAGGATCTTCCACATCTTTACTCTCAGGGAAAAAAGTGGAAAGTGCCGCAACAGTCGACACTAGGACACCCATAGCATGAGCGTCGTCTCTGAATCCTTCAAGAATACGCTTGTGGAAATTCTCGTGGATAGTTGACTCTTCCTGTATTTCCTCTTCCCATAGTGATAGTTGTTCTCTCGAAGGAAGTTCTCCATTGAGCAACAAGTAGGCGACTTCCAGAAAAGAGCATTCTTTACCAAGTTGTTCTATTGGGTAACCCCTGTACCTCAGAAATCCTTCGTTGCCATCTAATTCTGTTATTGCGCTGTGGGCTCCAGAAGTATTTCCAAATGAAGAATCATCGAACCATATGCCAGAAAGCAGTTTTGACCATTCGCCTGAGTCGACACCATTTTTATATATGGGTATCTCGACAGAATCTCCGCTTCTATTGTCAGTGATACTTATACTTTCAGACACCGTGTTAAACCTTTCGTTATTTTCAATTTATCAAACGGAATCGATTTTCCTGACTGGATTTAGAGTGGGATGTTGTCGTGTTTGCGTTTAGGTAGACGTTCTCTTTTGTTAAATAGCAGATCGAGAGCTGCAACGATTTCAGATCTTGTCTCTGACGGCTCAATCACCCGATCGACTGACCCTCTATCTGCTGCTACAAAGGGATTTAAAAGTTTTTCTTCATAGGAACTTTCAAGGGAAAGTTTTTCTTTCTCGCCGGCATCTCGATGCAATATTTCAACCGCTCCTTTAGCTCCCATAACAGCTATCTCAGCTGAAGGCCATGCCAACATCAGATCATTTCCCATATAGCGAGAGTCCATAACTATGTATGCACCTCCATAAGATTTTCTTAGAGTCACACAAATTCTGGGAACAGTAGCTCTTGCATACGCGAAGGCCATTTGTGCCCCGTATCTAATCATCCCTCTCCATTCGAGATCTTTTCCAGGATAGAAACCAGATGTATCCACGAAGGTAATTAATGGCAGATTGAAAGAATCACAAAATGAGACAAAACTAGCCCCCTTCTGGGATGCGGGAATATCTAAGGTTCCTGCCAAAGATTGCGGCTGGTTCGCGACTACTCCTACAGGTCGTCCATTTATGGAAGCGAATGCAGTAATAAGATTGGGAGCCCAACTTTTACGAGATTCAAGTATGTAGTTTTCATCCACTACACAATTAATTACATCTCGAATGTCATAACTGTCTGAAATTGACTCAGGTAAAACAGATCCTGCTTCAGGAGTAGAACGGTCAGCGGGATCAGTTGAGTTCCAAGCATGCGGGTTTTCATCCGAATTGTCTGGCATGAAAGACAAAAGTTGCTCAATTAATTCGCTCGCCTCATCAAGACTATTTGTCGTGAAATGAGACACTCCGGTATTTCGGTCATGTAAAGGAGCTCCACCTAAATCTTCATTAGTGGTGTTTTCCCCAGTGAACAATTCGGCCATCCGAGGTCCACTTACAAAGGCATAACTATCTTCAATCATTATTACAAAATCTGCTAGTCCTAGAAGTAAAGCCGGACCCGAAACTGTGGCACCAGTAACACAAAAAATTATCGGGACTTTTCCTGAGCATCTTACGAATTCTCTGGCCGCCATACCCCAGCCATGAACTGCAGCAACTCCCTCCAAGATGTCAGCCCCGGAAGACTCGACAAAACAAACTATTGGCATGCCTTGCTCATGAGCGATTTTGGCAGCGGTTGCGAGGTTTTCACCGTCAAGTGGCTTTATGGATTTATTTTCCCCAGATCCGATTTCCACCTGCATTACTTTTCGACCAGAAAAAGAGACGATGTTAGAAATGACAGAACTCTCAGTTTTGCCACGAATTTTGACGAAATCTTCAGATTCAAGATTCATAGTTAGATTTTTACCTCTATACCTGGCTGATCCGGACCAATTTCTTTCACCACTTCATGTATAACCTCGTTAGTTGCTCTCGAAGGCAGGGAAGGGGTTATTCTTTTGTTTCGTATGAGCGATACAGGTCGCTTCCGAAGACCATTAATTCTCGTGAGAGCCCAGCCACTGTCGGGGTATCCATAAGCTGCGCTAGCAGGAAGAATGGCAGGCGTATGCCCCTGAAAGGCTAGTGAAGCCAAAAGTCTTAACCCGTCTATTTCAGCAGTGATCTTTATTTCAACACCCGCAGATGAGAGTTCCTCATCTAGAGAATCGCGAAA
>MDTE01015572.1_pt1 | contig 20800 bp, 16 predicted proteins | sample 811231 | NCBI WGS metagenome assembly MDTE01 (sample SAMN05326651, study PRJNA326480) | marine metagenome | isolation source: seawater | place: Indian Ocean: Red Sea | collected 2010
GGAGGTGTCGGAGTCAGCAAGATTTACGGGAACAGCTTCTTCCGCTATGCGCATTCGAGGGTCCTCAGGACAGTTGCATTGAGCCGGCGGGCTGGTTAGCCGAATATTGTACCGTGCCGACGTCACCGGGTAAATCGAAGCAATCTATTTTGGTTATTATTTGAGCCCGACTTCGATGAAGACGCACCCTATGCCCAATCATCACGAATGGCCCGCAGCTAACCGCGAGATTTATAGCGTCAGCCAGCTCAATTTCGAAGCCCGCGATTTGCTGGAGACCGAGTTTCCGGCCGTGTGGGTGGAGGGCGAAATCTCCAATCTGGCGCGCCCGGCATCGGGCCACATCTATTTTTCCATAAAGGACGAACGCTGCCAGATTCGTGCCGCCATGTTCAAGGGTCGCAATCGCCATCTGGATTTTGAGCCCGAGAACGGCGCTCAGGTGCTGGTACGAGCCCGGGTCAGCCTGTATCCCAATCGTGGCGACTTTCAGCTCATTGTCGAATCCATGGAGGAGTCCGGCGAGGGTGCGTTACGCCGCGCCTTCGAAGCCCTGAAACGAAGACTGGATGCGGAAGGACTGTTTGCGCCGGAAGCCAAGCTGCCAATACCCGCACTACCCGCGCGGATCGGTGTGGTCACTTCGCCGTCAGGTGCTGCGGTACGCGACATACTGAGCGTGCTCGGGCGCCGGTTTCCATCCATTCCCGTGATCGTCTATCCGGTACCGGTACAAGGTGAAGCCGCCGGACAGCGTATCGCCGAGATGCTCGAGGTCGCCAATGAGCGTAACGAATGTGACGTGCTGCTCCTGAGCCGCGGCGGTGGCTCACTGGAAGACTTGTGGGCCTTCAATGAGGAGGTGGTCGCGCGGGCGATAGCCAGCTCGCAGATTCCGGTGGTCACCGGGGTCGGCCATGAGATTGACTTCACCATCGCCGACTTCGTTGCCGACCAGCGCGCGGCGACCCCATCGGCGGCTGCGGAACTCGTGACCCCCGACAAAACCCAGTGGCAAAAACAGCTGCGTGGCCTGGTGTCTCAGCTCGACACCCTGATGCGCAACGAGCTTCGTCAACACCGGGAACAGACACTCTGGCTGAAAAGACGTCTGATTCACCCACAGCGGTATCTTCAAGACCTGAGTCAACGGGCAGACGGTGCTGCCCTGCGATTGCGTCGAGCGTGCGAGTGGCAGCTGCGCACGCGGCAATCCGCGTTAAAGAGTGTCGTCACTGACTTGCAAGCCCACAAGCCTGGTAAACGTCTCGCGATGATGTGCCAGCTGCATGAACAACTCGGGCAAAGACTGAGTCATGCGATCAATTCACGCATCGTCAACAAACAAGCGCAGTTCGCTCAACTTGCGCGAACGTTCGATGCCGTGAGCCCACAGCGAACGCTGGACCGAGGCTATGCAATTATCACTCTGGAAGAATCAGGTGATGTAGTGCGGTCGCCGGCGCAGACACCGCCGGGAACAACGGTCCGCGCACGGCTCGCAGACGGTTCGCTCGGTGCGATTGTGAAATCCTGACAACCCCTGTCTCGCGAGACTCAGCCTGTTTCCCAGCCTTGCGACTTGCCAATGAGCAAAACCACGAATGCCAATGCTGCGACGAAGACCACGACCACACCAACTAGAATCCCGATAAGGGTTCCTACCCCTAGGGTGTCCGGATACGCGGTCTCAATGTCTTCCGGGCTCTTCATCAGATAGATTATGAACTCGACGAGTGACACCAGGGCGGGAATCGAAGTCCAGAAAAACAGCCGGTAGACAACTCCCCAGCCCGGCTTTCTCACGTAGAACTTGTGGCCACCTACGGGAATGAAAAAAACCGAAAAAGAAGGTGATGAGTGCCAATGGAATCTTGCTTGCCGGCTTCATACCATACTTCCTCACTCGAGTGATTGCTGACTGTGCATAGGTACTAGCTATTGATGCCGAGGGTAGTGGCCGAGATTGCCCATGTACACCGACAGCGGCGCTGTCTGGTACTCAATAGCGCACCCAGTACCACAGTTGTCCGATGTACTCGTACAAAACCGTTGCTGAGTTATGCAGCGCCGACCCATGCGGGAACAACAGCGCGCTGGCCTTGGGGCGGACGTGACCGACAAAAGCAGTCGGCGCAGCGATTGCGTCAACGCCCCTGCTGTGAAATGCCCGCATCGACCTCTGCATATGCCAGGCGTGGGTGACGATCGCCACCCGTTCGATACCGAGCTCTTTCAGCAGCACGCTGGTTTTCACCGCGTTCTCATAAGTCGTTCGTGACTGCGCTTCGATTGTGAATACCTCGACACCGAAGTCTTCTCGCAACACCTTGCCCATGAGCCCGCCCTCAGCAGACGACGAACGCCCCAACCGCCCGGACAAGATGAGAGGCAGCCCGGTCTGCCGGTGCAGATTAGCGGCATAACGCAACCGCACCAGCGTCATAGCGGATACGGTATTGCCGTCGTACTCAGGCGCTTCGGAATACACTCCGCCACCGAGCACCACCAGGGCCTGGACCTGCTGGGCAATCTGCTGCGGCTCGACGGCGGGATACACCTCGAGCGATCTGACCAGCGTACTCGAGACCAGTGGTGTGCTGAGCAGATAGAGCCCGAAGGTCGCGATGAACAACAACGTCTTACTGAGCGCCGGATGCCGCCGCCACAGCAACAGTCCGGCAAAACCGAGCAAGGCGTTGACCGCAGGCGGCAACAACAGTTTGCCGATCGCTTTCGAGATCAACAGCTCGAGAGAGCTCATCGGTAGCGATCAGCGAGGGGCAAGACTCGAATGACCTGAGCCGGCAATCTCAGTACAGATGCAAGAACACTGTGAGTCAGTGCTCACGAAACGTTCTGACCCGCAGCCTGCAGATCGGCGTGATATGAGGAACGCACCATCGGACCACTGGCGACATTGGCGAATCCGAGCTCACGGGCTTGCTCACCGAGTTCGTTGAACTCCTCCGGCGTCCAGTAACGCTCGACCGGCAGGTGAAAGCGGCTCGGCTGCAGATACTGTCCGATAGTCAGCATCTGGCAGCCATGGTTGCGCAGGTCGTGCATCACGTCCACGACCTCGTCGCGAGTTTCTCCCAACCCCAGCATCAAGCCCGACTTGGTGGGAATCTGTGGTTGCTGGCGACCGAAATTCTCGATCAAGTCCAAAGACCAGTCATAGTCGGCACCCGGCCGAGCCTTCTTGTACAACCTCGGCACCGTCTCCAGATTGTGATTGAAGACATCCGGTGAGGACGTCTGTAGTGCCTCAAGCGCACGCTCCATGCGACCACGAAAATCGGGTACCAGGATCTCGATGCGCACCGCCTCGGCCTGGGCCCGTATGGCACTGATACAGGCGGCGAAATGCCCGGCCCCGCCGTCGCGCAAATCGTCCCGGTCAACCGAGGTGATGACTACATAGCTAAGCCCCATGGCGGAGACGGTATCGGCGAGTGCCTTTGGCTCGTGGCTGTCGAGCGGGTCGGGGCGCCCATGCGCAACATCGCAGAATGGACACCGACGAGTGCAAAGGTGTCCCATAATCATGAATGTCGCGGTGCCATGACCAAAACACTCGTGAAGATTTGGGCACGAGGCTTCTTCACAAACGGTGTGCAGCCGCTGGTTGCGTAGCATGCCCTTCAACCGCGCCACTTGCGGTGAGTTGGTCACCCGAACGCGAATCCACGGTGGCTTCCGCAGCACCTTTCCAGAACTGGGTTCGACCTTGATCGGATTCTTCGACGTCTTGTCGCGACCACGCTGCTCGCGTTGCGTCGGTTTGGTCGTGTGGGTGGAGCTCATAATGGTCGAAGTATGGCCCAGGCGGTCAAAGTTGTCAGATTTCGACCTCAATCGCCTGCTGTGCGTTCTTCCCAGGCATTGATGATGCCGCAGAAAAGTTCCGCGGTTTTTTCCGCATCATAGATGGCGGAATGTGCATCGTTTTGATTCCAACTCTCACCAGATGCCTTGACCGCGCGCGACAACACCGTCTGACCATAGGCAAGACCAGCCAGTGTCGCGGTGTCGAACGTGGTGAACGGATGAAAGGGATTGCGTTTGAATCCGGTGCGTCTAACAGCTTCGTTGATGAAGCCGATATCAAACGCGGGGTTGTGACCGACCAGAACCGCGCGTGTGCAGCCGGTCGCCCTCACTCGGGCGCGGATAGGATTGAACACAAGTGTGAGCGCCTCTTTCTCCGACACTGCGAGGCGCAGCGGATGATAGGGATCGATACCGGTGAACTCCAACGCAGCCGGGTCGAGATTCGCGCCGGGGAATGGCAGCACATGACTGGAAATCGTCTCACTACGGACCCAGCGTCCCTCTGCATTCACATCCAGCAACACTGCGGCCAGCTCCAGCAAGGCATCGGTCTTGGCATTGAAGCCCGCGGTCTCGACGTCGACCACAACCGGCAGAAAGCCACGAAATCGACTCGAGATCGGATGCGTGCCCGCGTCCCGTGTGGTCATGTGCCGGCGAGCCGCCAGCTTATCGGGCTCTCGGCGCGAAACGGCACCAGACGGGATGCACCGAACGGCATGCTGGCGGGCGGCTGCCAGCTGTGCTTCTCCAGCGTGATGGTCCCGTCGTTCGGTTCCAGACCGTAGAAAGCGGGTCCGTGCAAGCTCGCGAAATTTTCCAGACGCTCCAGCGCCCCGACCTGCTCGAAAGCCTCCGCATAGAGCTCTATTCCCGCGTGAGCGGTATAAATCCCGGCGCAGCCACAGGCCGACTCTTTGGCGTGTTGCGGATGGGGTGCAGAATCGGTGCCAAGAAAGAACTTCGGGTTGCCACTGGTGGCCGCGCGCAGCAGCGCCTGTCGATGCTGCTCCCGCTTGGCCACCGGCAGACAATAATGATGAGGCCGGATACCGCCTTCGAACAGGGCGTTGCGGTTGATCAGCAAGTGGTGCGCGGTGAGCGTACCAGCAATCGCGGCATGACCTTCGGTGACAAAATCGACGCCCTCAGCGGTGGTGATGTGCTCCAGCACCACCCTCAGCTCGGGATAAGTCTGAACCAGCCGGGTCAGCACCTTGTCGATAAATACCGCTTCACGGTCGAACACATCGACGACCTTGTCGACCACTTCACCGTGAATCAGCAACGGCACCGAGTCGCGCTGCATTTGCTCGAGAGCTGCAGCCGGATTTGCCAGATCGGTGACACCCGAATCGGAATTTGTCGTCGCCCCGGCAGGATATAGCTTGAACGCGTGCACATGGGGCGAATCCGCGGCCCGGCTTACCTCGTCGACGGTGGTGTCATCGGTCAGGTACAGCGTCATCAAAGGCTCGAAACCGGCATCCGCCGGCATTACCGCCAAAATCCTCTGCCGGTACTCGAGAGCAGCGGCGACGGTGGTCACCGGCGGCACCAGATTGGGCATCACAATGGCGCGGCCGAAGCGGGCGATGGTGTCCGGCACCACATCGGCAAGACCCTCACCGTCGCGCAGGTGCAAGTGCCAATCGTCAGGTTTGCGTAAGCTAAGCGTTTCCACGTGTATCCAGATGTGGGGGTCGTTCCCCGCCTAAGCCCCTATAATTTGACATAGACGTCGAGTTTAAGACGTGCCATCCGGCGCCGTGACGGTCAGGATTACACCAGCACGACCCGGTCGGGCGAGTACACATAGGGTACGGTGACGCCAAATTCTCTACAACCTGTTGCCGATACATCTGAAATCCTGGCGCAGCAAAGGAAAACCATGGCCGCCATAGCAAAAATATCTGACGTCGACCCACTCGAAACCACCGAATGGGTTGAGTCGTTGGAGTCGGTAATCGAACGCGACGGTGTAGAGCGCGCTCATTTCCTGGTGCAGACATTGATCGAGGAAGCCCGCCAGGTCGGGGTTAACCTGCCCTATTCAGCGACCACCGCATATCTGAACACCATCCCGGACACTCGTGAACGCCACACACCCGGCGATGCGGCCATCGAGTGGAAAATTCGGTCTCTGGTGCGGTGGAATGCCTTGGCCATGGTGGTTCAGGCGAACCGGAAATCGAGTGAGCTAGGCGGCCATATCGCGAGCTTCGCGTCCGCGGCAACGCTCTACGACGTCGGCTTCAATCACTTTTTCCGAGGCCCGGGGAAGGGTCATGGCGGCGATCTGCTGTTCATTCAGGGCCACAGCGCACCCGGCATTTATGCACGCGCTTATCTGGAGGGCCGCATCAACGAAACCCAGTTGCATGCTTTCCGCCAGGAAGTCGATGGCGGTGGACTGTCGTCGTATCCGCATCCCTGGCTGATGCCCGACTTCTGGCAGTTCCCCACCGTCTCCATGGGGCTTGGCCCACTCATGGCCATCTACCAGGCCCGATTCATGAAATACCTGCACAACCGCGGCATTGTCGATACCGCCGGCCGCAAGGTTTATTGCTTCATGGGCGACGGGGAGTCCGATGAGCCTGAATCTCTCGGCGCGATAGCGCTGGCCGCGCGCGAGAAGCTCGACAATTTGATGTTCGTGATCAACTGCAATCTGCAGCGACTGGACGGACCGGTTCGAGGCAACGGCAAAATCATTCAGGAGCTCGAAGGCGTGTTTCGGGGCGCAGGCTGGCGGGTCATCAAGGTGATCTGGGGCTCGTACTGGGATCCGCTGCTGCATCGCGACACCCGCGGGCTGTTGAAGAAACGCATGGAAGAAGCCGTCGACGGCGAGTACCAGAACTTCAAGGCCAAGGGCGGCGCCTACACCCGAGAGCACTTCTTCGGCAAATACCCCGAGCTCGCAAAGCTGGTGTCGAATCTTACCGACGAAGACATCTGGCGGCTCAATCGTGGCGGTCACGATCCGCACAAGGTCTACGCTGCGTATGCGGAAGCCATGCAGACCGTTGGCCAGCCCACGGTGATCCTGGCCAAGACAGTCAAGGGCTACGGCATGGGCGAGGCTGGTGAGGGCCAGAACATCACTCACCAGCAAAAGAAAATGGGCGAAGACGCGCTCAAAGCCTTCCGCGATCGTTTCAACATTCCCATCAGCGACGAGGACATTGCCGACGCGCCGTTCTACCGACCTGCTGAGGACAGTGACGAGATCAAGTATCTGCGTGCGCGCCGTGAGGCGCTCGGTGGCTATTTGCCGGTACGACATGCTGATGCGCCAGCGTTGAGCGTGCCCTCGCTGGAAGCTTTCGAATCCCATCTGCAGCCTACCGCCGAGAATCGAGAGATCTCCACCACGATGGCCTTCGTGCGCATGCTGACCACGCTCACCAAAGACAAGCACATCGGTCAGTACGTGGTGCCCATCGTGCCCGACGAAGCTCGCACCTTCGGCATGGAGGGGCTGTTTCGGCAACTCGGCATTTACTCATCCAAAGGGCAACTCTACGAACCACAGGACGCCGATCAGCTGATGTATTACAAGGAGGCCCTGAGCGGGCAAATCCTTGAAGAAGGGATCAACGAGGCGGGGGCGATTTCATCGTGGATAGCCGCCGGCACGGCCTATGCCAATCACGGCATCAACATGATCCCGTTCTACATCTACTACTCCATGTTCGGCTTTCAGCGGGTTGGCGATCTGGCCTGGGCGGGTGGCGACATGCAGGCGCGTGGCTTCCTGATCGGCGGCACCGCCGGCCGAACAACTTTGGCCGGTGAAGGCTTGCAGCATAACGACGGCCACAGCCACCTGTTCTCCGCCAACATTCCGAACTGTGTGTCTTATGACCCGACTTACGCCTATGAGCTTGCGGTGATCGTGCAAGACGGTCTGCGGCGCATGTTCCAGGACCAGGAGAGTCTTTTCTACTACATCACGGTGATGAACGAGAACTATCCGCACCCTGGAATGCCGGCCGGCAGCGAGGAAGGCATTCTCAAAGGCATGTACCTGCTGCAGAGTTTTGGCGAACCCACTGACACTCGTGTTCAATTGATGGGCTCGGGCACCATTTTGCGCGAGGTGGTTGCCGCTGCGGAGCTTCTGTCACAAGACTTTGGCGTCGGGGCAGATGTCTGGAGCGTCCCCAGCTTCACCGAGTGCGCCCGCGATGGCGCCGCCGTGGAGCGCTGGAACCGGCTGCATCCGGAAGCCGAGCAACATACGAGTTACGTCGAGAGCTGTCTCGCCGGCCGCGAGGGTCCGGTGGTAGCAGCAACCGATTATGTGCGCATGTATGCCGAGCAGGTCCGGCATTTGGTCCCGGCACGCTATGTCACGCTCGGCACCGACGGCTACGGCCGCAGTGACACACGCGCGAATCTGCGCAAGTTCTTCGAAGTCGACCGTTACCATGTGGCAACCGCAGCGCTGAAGGCGCTCGCCGACGATCAGAAGCTCGCCTCGGCACTCGTCAGCGAGGCAATCCGCAAGTACGAGATCAACGCTGACGCTCCCAACCCCCTCACAGCATGAGGGAATCGCCCCGGCGCACCCTGGAGATGAGAACTGATGAGTAGAATCGAAGAAGTTCGAGTGCCGGACATCGGGGAGTTCGACAACATCCCGGTCATCGACGTGCTCGTCGGTGTCGGTGACGAGGTCAGCGTCGATCAGGCGCTGGTGACGCTAGAGAGTGACAAGGCCTCGATGGACGTGCCCTCCCCGGTCGCCGGAACGGTGGTGACATTGGACGTGTCACTGGGTGACGAAATCTCACAAGGGGCGCTCATTCTGACGCTTCGCACTGGTGACGAAGCAGCGCAGCCGGTGGTCGAGATGGTCTCCGAATCCGTGTCGGAACCGAAATCCCTCGACCAGGACGAGCCCCTGACTCATCAGCTCGAGGTACGGGTACCCGATATCGGCGACTTCACCGATGTGCCCGTGATCGAAATCATGGTCGCGGCCGGAGACGATGTTGAAAGTGATGACCCCCTAGTCACCCTGGAGAGCGACAAGGCGTCGATGGATATGCCGAGTCCAGCCGCCGGCGTGGTCGCGAAGCTGTATGTTTCCGTCGGTGACACATTGTCAGAAGGAGATTTGATCGTAACTCTGGAAACAACCGCGGATGCGGCAGCAATGACGGCATCAAAAGATTCCCCGCCGGCGACCGAGCACCCGGCCGAGCCGGCCCTGAAACCAAAAACTGAGCCCACACAACCGGCACCGGCGCAACCAGCCACTCCACGCCCGGCACCGACCACTGCGCTCGCCAAGCCGAGCCCGGAGCGAGCCAAGAAATTGCACGCCACACCCTCGGTACGTCGATTCGCGCGTAAGCTCGGCGTCGACTTGACACTGGTGGTCGGCACTGGTCGAAAAGGACGCATCACCAACGAAGATGTCCGTCAGTTCGTCAAGCAAACTCTGAGCGGTGGAACGAAAAACCCGGGCAGCGCGATACCGGAAATGCCGCACGTCGATTTTTCCAAGTTCGGAGACATCGAAATCAAACCGCTGTCCCACATCAAACGGTTGTCGGGGACCAACCTGCATCGCGCCTGGCTGGTGGTGCCGCATGTCACCCATCACGATGAGGCTGACATCACTGAGCTCGAAGCATTCCGCAAACAGGAATCAGAGGCCACGAAGCAGAAAGGTGTGCGCCTCACACCCCTGGCTTTCATCATGAAAGCCTGTGTGGCGGCGCTCCAGGCTTTTCCAACTGTGAACGCGTCGTTGGAACCGAGCGGCGAGAATCTCATTCTGAAGCATTACTACCACCTTGGTGTGGCCGTCGACACCAGCGACGGCTTGCTGGTACCGGTGGTCAAGGACGTGGACCAAAAGTCGGTGCTCGAACTCGCGAAGGAACTCGGCGAGTTGAGTGAACGTGCACGTGCCAAAAAGCTTTTCCCAGCCGATCTCAAAGGAGCGTGTTTCACGATCTCGAGCCTCGGCGGCATTGGAGGAACTGGGTTCACACCCATCGTGAATGCACCGGAAGTCGCGATTCTCGGTGTCGCACGCTCGAGAATGAAGCCGGTTTATGACGCGGGAGAATTCATACCTCGGCTGATGTTGCCGCTGTCGCTGTCGTATGATCATCGTGTCATCGACGGTGCTCTGGCGGCACGCTTCTGCCGTCATCTGTGCGAGCATTTGTCTGACATCCGCCGTCTACTGCTCTGACTCAGTGAGCGAATTCACTTGACCACTGCCATAAAAGTACCGGATATCGGCGACTTCGCTGAAGTCGAAGTCATCGAGCTTGGTGTTGCCGTCGGCGACACCGTCGAGCTCGATCAGACCTTGATCACCTTGGAGACCGACAAGGCGACCATGGATTTGCCCTCACCGGTGGCGGGCGTGGTCGAACGTTTGGTGGTCGCCGTCGGAGACAAGGTCTCGGAAGGTGCGTTGGTGGCGGAGTTGAGCGAATCAGACACCAGCCCCACTGAGCGATCAGCAGCCGAGGAAACCCCAGAGTCGACGCCGGCGGTCAAGCCAACGGCGCCGGTGACAGTGGGCGCAGCCCTGACGGCAGATGTCGTGGTGCTCGGTGCAGGCCCCGGCGGCTACACGGCAGCTTTTCGAGCAGCCGACCTGGGTCTGGACACCGTCCTGGTCGAACGCTACCCAACACTCGGCGGAGTTTGCCTGAACGTCGGCTGCATCCCCTCGAAAGCACTGCTGCACACGGCAGATTTGATCAATCAAGTCACTGCCATGTCCAAACACGGTGTACGCTACGGTAAACCGGACATCGACTTGCAGGCTCTCTCGGGCTGGAAGAACAGCGTCGTCGCCCGGCTCACCAAAGGCCTCGCCGGTCTTGCCAAGCAGCGCAACATCCGCGTCGTGCACGGCCACGGTCAATTCAGCTCTCCGACCACGCTCGATGTCGACGGCGACGCCGGCACTACGCGGATTGCCTTCGACAAGGCCATCATCGCGGCGGGCTCGCAAGCGACCGAAATTCCGAGCTTTCCAAATGACGATTCGCGATTGATGGATTCCACTGACGCTTTGGCGCTCGACAACGTACCCGATCGAATGCTGATCGTCGGCGGCGGAATCATTGGGCTCGAGATGGCCGCTGTTTACGCCGCCCTCGGCAGCCGGGTGAGTGTCGTTGAGCTGCTAGACGGGCTCATGCCCGGCTGTGACCGAGACCTGATCCGCCCGCTGCAAAAACACATCTCCAGCCGCTACGAGAACATCTTTCTCGGTACCCGTGTCGAATCGATTGAAGCCACTGATGCCGGCCTGGCGGTCGAGTTCGATGCTGGCAAGGCACCTGAACAAGACGTCTACGACGCCGTGCTGGTCGCGGTAGGCAGACGTCCTAACGGACTGCGAATTGGTGCAGAGCGTGCAGGCGTTGCCGTTACCGAGGCCGGCTTCATCGAAGTCGACGAGCAGCAACGAACAAACGTGGCTCACATTTTTGCCATCGGGGACATCGTCGGCCAACCGATGCTCGCTCATAAGGCAACTCACGAAGGCAAGGTCGCAGCAGAGGTCGCAGCCGGACACAAGAGCGCTTTCCTGGCCAGCACCATACCCAGTGTCGCCTACACCGACCCCGAGGTGGCCTGGACCGGTGTCACCGAGGAGCAAGCACGCGCCGAGGGCATTGAATACGAGAAGGGGGTGTTCCCCTGGGCTGCCAGCGGTCGTGCGCTTGGACTCGATAGGCCGGAAGGTTTGACTAAGCTGTTATTCGACAAAGTCACCGGTCGATTGCTGGGCGCGGGAATCGTCGGCCCGCACGCGGGCGATCTGATCGCCGAAGCGACAGTGGCGCTCGAACTCGGCGCCGACGCCGGGGATCTCAGTCTGAGCATTCACCCGCACCCAACGTTGTCAGAAACCATCAACTTCGCTGCCGAGATAGTCGAAGGCACCATCACCGATCTGTACATGCCAAAGAAGTGACCGATCTGCACTTCGAACGATTGGATGCGACCGACGGCGGGAAACAGCCACCTCTGCTCATGCTGCATGGACTGCTGGGCTCATCCACGAACTGGCGCAGCATCGCAAAACGACTCGTAGGCGGGCGTGCAGTGATCACCCTGGATGCACGCAATCACGGCAAGTCCGGTCACCGGCCAACGATGAGTTATGCGGAAATGGCTGATGATGTCGAGAAGCTGATCGGGGAACTCGACATTGATGAAGCCGATGTTCTCGGCCACAGCATGGGCGGCAAGACGGCCATGCGCTGTGCGTTACGCAAACCCGTGTGGCTGCGCAAGCTGGTAGTCGTGGATATTGCACCAGTGCCACGCAGCAGCAACTTCACACTGCTCATCAATGCACTGCGCTCACTACCAGTCACCACATCCGAGACTCGTCAGGAGCTCGATCACATGCTCGCCGAGCGTATCCCCCAGCCGGCGCTGCGCGCCTTCTTGCTGCAAAACCTCGAACGTCAGAGCCGAGGCTTCCGATGGCGGATAAACCTCGATGCCATTGCCGAACAGATGAATGAGTTGCTCGACTTCGACGTCGGCGCGCAGGACCAATTCGAGGGGCCAACTCTGTTCGTGCTCGGCGGTGACTCCGAGTATGTGTCAAACGAACACATTCCGATCATCGAGCACCTGTTCCCGGCGGTACGCATCACCAGTATCGCATCGGCAGGTCATTGGCTCCATGCTGAGCAACCACAGCGTTTCGTCGAGGTAGTCGACCAGTTTCTGTTGCGATGACTGTGCGCTCTCTCATACTCATCGGGACGCTGCTGGGCGGCTGGCTCATCTCCGTCGACGCGACGGCCCAGGCAAGCAACCCACACACCCTCTCCACGCTCTACAATCCCGGCGACGACTATATGCGGATTGGCTTTCGCGGTGCCGTGCGCTTGCCCTACCAAGTCGTTGATGGTCATGCGCTGGTGGGCTTGTCGGCACTCGCCTGGGACCAGGACGAGTCGGTGCTCTACGCGATGTCGGACACCGGCGTGCTGTTTCACCTGCAGCTGGTGTTGGAAGCCGGTCTGCTGATCGCCGTCGAACCGGTGGCAGCCTATGCATTGAAACAGTCCGACGGCACACGGCTCCGCGGGGAAGCGGCTGATGCCGAAGGCTTGCACGCGCGCCATCATGACAACGGCAAACGGGGCGACACCGAGCTGGTTGTCAGCTTTGAGCGCATTCCACGTATCGCCCGGTTCAGCACTGATGGCAGGCCGCTCGGTGGACTCCGTATTCCCGGGCCGGTGAAGCACGATTACCAGGGCAGCAACAAAGGACTGGAGTCGGTGACCGAAACGGCTTCGCTCGGAGTGGTCACTACCCCCGAGTGGCCAAAGCCGGACATCGCCGCAGAATCCACAATCGTCTATTCGCTCGAGGGTCATCAATGGTCTTTCCCGCGATACCCGGCCACCAACAGCGCCGTGGTCGCGATGGAAGCGCTACCGGATGATTCACTGTTGGTGCTCGAGCGCAGTTTCAGCACCATCTGGCAGCCGTTGATCATCACGTTGCGCCGTACGGAGCCACTCGACGAATCCAGTACCGAGATTCGCATCGCGCATGAGGTGGTGGTGTTGAACTCGTTTGCTGGCTGGCAAATTGACAATTTCGAGGGCTTGAGCCTGCACGGCCCGGCGAACTTGTTCCTGGTCAGCGACGACAACGCGTCCTGGCCACAAAAGACGCTGCTGCTCTATCTTGAGCTGCTGCAACAACCCGCAGAACCCAAAGACCCGCCCGCTCAGCGCTAGCCCGCATCGACTGCCGACGCTGTAGAACAGGATACCGAAATGGTGAACTTTGTCATGAATCCAGGTTCGGCTCTCCGTTACAATCGCGCCCGTGGCCTGAGCAGCCCTCGGCGGCAGCCAATGTTTGCCCAGAGTTGCTATGGAGCGATTTGAGGGGAACAGAAAACGACAACCTACCCGCGTAAACGTGGTTAATTTGGCGCTGCTCGCGTTCTGTTCCCTGTTGCTCGATACGTCGAGGGGACGCAATGAAAATCGCAGACCAGCGCATCGACAAGTCGAAGTTCGACAATCTCGTACCGCTGAACGTCTTGTCCGAAAAGCACCGTGAGGAGCTCCGTCAAAGCAGCCGTGTCCTCATGCTCGACCCAGGCGAAGCTTTCGGCGGCGCCGAGAAAGGCGACCAGTTCACCTATTATCTCGTCGACGGACATCTGGGTTTGTATGTCGGCAAGCTGGAGGTCGACGAATCATTGAAATCGGCCATTGGCGACAAAGTCTACGCCGAGGAACAAGCGCAACTCGCCGCCGCGGCAAAGAGTGAAGTCGAGTCCGATAAAGAGCCCTCACGGGAGGCTCTCGACGAGGCCTGTGAGCAGATTTCACGATTGCGGCGTCAAGGCTTGCTGGACTGAATTGCCGAAACCACATTCCGTTTGAACATCTGATCAGAGCCCGCCGGACGAAGCGAGCCTGCAGAGTCGCGGTCGCTGTTGGTCCTCCGCATGTGACTTCACGAAGTTCATGACCAAGGCGTGGGTATCGCCGATGTCACAGTACAAAATGCCGTGCTTGTCCAGTCATAGGTCGAGGGTTTGACCTTGAGGTCATAACCGGGCGCGCCACCGGTTGGTTCAACCGGATGCGTCTGTCCGTCGTTGACGCTCCCGTCTGCGATACCAGTAAGTGTAAGCAATCAGGATCGATGCCAGCCAGATAGCCGCCAGATAACCGATCACGCCGTCGTAGTTGCCGGTCATCCAGGCCAGCTCGGAACGATGGTCGAGCCGGGTCAGGTCCTTGGACACCTTGATGACCAGCACCCATCCAGCGTGAACACCAATACAGCACGCAATCGAAACCGACGATGCCCGCAATACACCGAGGAATAAACCGGCGACGAACAACGCCAAAATGGAATCCCAGTTCTCGACGTCGGTAAGCGACGCGAACACTGGGCCGAGCATCTCGAGCCCGCTGCTCCACCTCACGGTGTCAGGAGTCATTGCCGCATCTGCTTTGAGAAAGTGCACCCACGCATACAGCAGGGCGGTTCCGACAACTGCTGTGACTGCTCCGGAGGCCCGCGAAAACACCGTGTGCAATGCCCCTCGAAACCAGACTTCTTCGAGTGTCGCGACAATCAGACCAGCGACGATGCCGACGACCACCGAATGTACGAGCAGCTCGACGCTGACAACCACGCGGGAGTTGGGCACGCGCACACCCAACGCGAGTAGTGTCAGCACCAGCACCAGCAAGATGAGCGCGCCAAAACCATAGCCCCAAGCGAGCTCTTTGAAGAATCGGGCCTTCGGACCAGCGAAACCCCAAGGCTCTGAGCCACGCAGCCCCAAAAACCGCATCAGCGGAAATAAGCCGAGCAAAGCCAGAACCTTCATGCAGCGACCCATGACCGAGTGAAACTCCGGCGCTTGCTGGCCAGCGGCAATCAACGCCAACATCACCGGGTAAGCGAGCAGCGCACCCGCCACCAGGACAGCAGCGATGTAGACGACCAAGGCAGTGAGTGATCGGGTGGTAGAAGCTTGTGCGTTCAAAGGGTGGTTCCTAGTGTGACGGCGAACCTAATCGATTTTCCGGCTCGATCCACGGTGGATCGCCGTATCGCCGAACCGGTCGTTGACCGAATCGACAATCTGGTCGATGACACTCTCCTTCTGGCGATTCTCCACGTCGAACAGATCCTCCTGTAACACTGGCTCGTTGTCCAGACCGCTGGCGCCAACCCCGAGTAGGCGTACCGGCCGGCGCTCGCTTTGCAGGCTGGTCTCCAGCAGCAGCCGTGCAGCCTCCCAGATCTCGCGGGTCGACTGGGTCGGGTGGGCGAAGCTCCGCGCGCGGGTGATAGTGTGAAAATCACTGAACCGCACTTTGATCTGAGCGGTTTTGGCCATCAGTGTCTGACGCCGCAGACGTCGACCGACTTGTTCGGTGAGTCGGTGCATCACGGCCTGCAGCACACCAACGTCCGCGACATCTTCGGCGAAGGTGGTTTCGTGGCTGATGGACTTTGCACGATGGTCGGGAACCACCTCACGGTCATCGAGTCCGTTGGCTAGCCTCCAGAGATGACCTCCGTGTTTGCCAAACTGCTGGGACAGGAACTCCTGGGATTGGCGACGCAGTTCACCGATGGTGCCGATACCTAGGGCTTGAAACGCGCGGCCAGACGCCTTCCCGACCCCCCACAGACAACCGATGGGCAATGGCTCCAGAAAGCTTTGCTCCGTGCCCGGCGCAACCACGACCAGACCGTCCGGCTTGTCGAGGTCGCTGGCGAGCTTGGCGATGAATTTGTTGCTCGCCACGCCTACCGATGCCACCAGATTGAGCTCCGACCGGATCTCGGTCTTGATACGCACCGCGATGTCCGGGGCACTCCCGAACAACCGCTTGCTGGCGCGCACGTCCAGAAAGGCCTCATCCAGCGATAACGGTTCTACCAGCGGAGTATAACGAAGAAAAATGTCTCGAATCTGGCGCGAGATCGCAGCGTAGAGTTCGTGACGCGGTTTAATGAACACCGCGTGTGGACACAACACTTTCGCCCGAGCCGCCGGCATGGCGCTATGCACCCCGAACTTTCGCGCCTCGTAGTTGGCGGCCGACACCACACCCCGACCCTCGGCGCTACCGCCGACCACGACCGCCTGACCAACGAGTCGGGGATTCTCGCGCTCCTCCACCGACGCGTAAAAGGCATCCATGTCAATATGCAGAATCATGACTCTCGATACTAACGGCGAACAGCTGTTGGTAACACCGGCCACAAGTGCCATGGACCGCTGTCTTGATGACCGTCAGCCAAGACAAAATGTCCACATATTTAACGGACCTGCGTCAGTGAAACACCCGGGACGCACTGCGCTGGACCCAACGTCTGACAATGATAGTCTTGGCTACCAGTCGACTGGACAAGTTCTCCCGTCAACCATTGAGGTCATCAGACATGGACAGTGCCCGCACCGCAGAGTTTGTAGACGACGTATGGGAGCAGAGCATTGTCCCTACGCTGATCGAATACATCCGTATCCCCAACAAGTCACCGATGTTCGATCCTGAGTGGGCAGCACACGGTCACATGGATGAGGCTGTTGCCTTGCTGGAAACCTGGGCCCGTAAGCGACCGATCGACGGCATGAGCCTCGAAGTCGTACGGATTGCAAACCGTACACCTCTCATCTTTATCGACATTCCTGGCGACAGCGACGATGTGGTGCTGCTGTACGGCCACTTGGACAAGCAACCGGAGATGGAGGGTTGGGAGCCGGGGCTCGGGCCGTGGACGCCAGTGCTGCGTGACGACAAGCTCTACGGTCGCGGTGGCGCGGACGACGGCTACTCTATATTCGCCGCGCTGACGGCTATCGAGGCGCTGCAGACACAATCGGTCAAGCGCGCACATTGTGTGGTCATCATCGAGGCCTGCGAGGAGAGCGGCAGCGACGACCTGCCCCACTACATCGACGCGCTAAACGAGCGAATTGGCAACCCGGACCTGGTTGTGTGTCTGGATTCGGGTTGTGGGAATTACGATCAACTCTGGTGCACGACCTCGCTACGCGGCAGTGTGGGAGGCAATCTGCGAGTCGATGTGCTGAGCGAGGGTGTGCACTCGGGTGACGCGGGCGGCATTGTACCGTCCAGCTTTCGAATTCTCCGCCAGCTGTTGAGCCGGGTGGAGAATGAGCAAACCGGCGAGATCAAAGCCTCGTTGTTCGATGTCCAGATACCGGAGCAACGACGCCGGCAGGCCACGCATGCAGCCGGGGTGCTCGGCAGCAACGTGTACGACAAGTTTCCGTGGATGGAAGGCACTGAACCGGGCACCGATGAGCTCGCCGAACTGGTGCTGAATCGGACCTGGCGCCCTGCTCTCGAGATTACCGGCGCGAGCGGCTTACCCGCTATCGCGGACGCCGGCAATGTCGCGCGCCCGCAAACAACAGTGAAGCTGTCGGTGCGAATTCCACCGACCTGCGATCCCGAACGCGCCGCCGACGATTTGAAGACCCTGCTCGAGTCCGAGCCGCCATATGGCGCACATGTAGAGTTTCAACCCGAGCTCAGCTGCATCGGCTGGGATGCTCCGCCGACGAGCGACTGGCTCGATGACGCCTTACACGATGCATCGCGAACCTACTTCGGTGCTGATGCCGTGCACATGGGAGAAGGTGGCAGCATTCCATTCATGGGCATGCTGGGTGAAAAGTTTCCGGACGCGCAGTTTCTGATTACCGGCGTGCTCGGACCAAAGTCCAACGCCCACGGCCCGAATGAGTTTCTGCATATCCCGACGGGCAAGAAAATCACCTCGTGTGTGGCGCAGATCCTGGCAGCCCATTTCACTCAAGCTTGAGTAACGCGAAAATCAGCCGGCGCGCGAGCAGCTCGGACGCGCGGTCGCCCTCCCGCATGCGGATATTGGCAACTTTGACCCGAATCGTGATAGGAACTTGTTCTCGTTCCTCGCCGAGAAGCCCTAGAAAATGCTGGTGCGGGGCGGCATTGTGATGTGCGATCAGGGTGATTCCGTATCCGCCCTGGACCCGGTTGCCGCAACCGGGCGGAGACGACGACTGGGTCTATTGCATCTACCAGCGTTGATAGCCCAGGATCTCAGGTCGGTAGTAACACCACTGAGTCTTGATTCCACTCCAGCCATACCGGCTGGTCGGCATCCGCATGCCGCGCCCGCGGATGGTCGACGTTTTGCTGGGCGACCGCCACTGGCTCGTCGCGACCCGGGATATACACATACAGATGACTGCGATCGCCGAGGTAGGCGAATGGACCCATCTTGCCTTCGACCTGGTTGTCACCACCAGAAGATTCCTCGAATGTCAGCCCCAGTTTCTCCGGCCGAATAGCCACCACGACTTTGTCCCCGGCTGACACATCACGGTCCGCACTGGCGGTGACGGCACCGAGTAAATCGGATTCGATACGGATCTGATCTGCACTGCGGTCGGTCACTGTCCCCTCGAAGAAGTTCATGGTACCGATGAAGTCGGCCACGAATTGTGTCTTCGGATATTCATACAGCTGAGTTGGCGACTCGATTTCCAGCACCAGGCCTTTCTCCATGACGGCGATTCGATCGGACAAGGTCAGCGCCTCTTCCTGGTCGTGGGTGACGAATACAAAGGTGATCCCAACTTGCTGCTGTAACTGTCTGAGCTCGATTTGCATTTGCTCGCGCAACTTCTTGTCGAGTGCACCAAGCGGCTCATCGAGCAGCAACACCTTGGGGCGCTTGATGAGTGCGCGCGCCAGCGCAACTCTCTGACGCTGACCGCCGGAAAGCTCATTGGCGCCGCGCGAGCCGAATCCGGGCAACTTGATGAGCTCGAGCATTTCATCGACTTTCTCGGTCAGCTCGGCACGCGAAAGACCAGACTTGCGCATGCCGAATTCGATGTTCTTGCGGACATCGAGATGCGGGAAAATCGCGTAGCTCTGGAACACCATGTTCACCGGCCGCAGATGCGGCGGGATGGCCGACATCGCCTGCCCGTCGATGTAGACCTCTCCCATGGTCGGCGACTCGAAGCCGGCGAGCATGCGCAACAAGGTGGTCTTTCCGCAGCCCGAGGGACCGAGCAACGAGAAAAACTCACCGCGCTCAATGCTCAAGCTGACGTTGTCTACGGCAACGACGGAGCTGCCAAAGTGCTTGGAGACATTCTCAAAGGAGATAATTGCGTCAGATACCATATTTACACCCCAGACTTGTTCTCTATCTGCACACCACGCCGAGATCGACGCCCACTCGAGCAAGTGCATCTGCTGCGGCGCCGACGAGCTCATCGACCTCTTCTCGAGAGATGGTCAACGGCGGCGACAACACCATGCTGTCATCCGTCGCTCTCATCATGAGACCGTTCTCCATGGCATAGGCTTTGACCTTGCCGGAGACTTCAGAGCGGTTGTCGAACCGGGTGCGTGTGGCCTTGTCCTTGGCAAGCTGGATACCGGCGATGAGACCATGGCCCCGGACTTCACCGACAATCGGTAGAGCCTCCAGCTCGCGGAGCCGCTCCTGGAAGTAAGGGCCGATGTCATCCCCGACGCGCGTGACCAAACCTTCATCGCGCATGAGGCGGACATTTGCGAGCGCTACGGCGCAACACACCGGGTGTCCTGAGTAGGTGAAGCCATGCTGAAACTCGCTGTCAGATTCAATCAATGTGCCGGCGACCTCATCACTCAGCATGACACCACCGATGGGCAGATAGCCGGACGACAAGCCTTTCGCCATGGCCATGACGTCAGGCGTGAAGCCGAGGGTCTCGCAACCAAACCAGCGCCCGGTCCGGCCAAAGCCGCAGATCACTTCGTCCGAGACCAGCAGCACGTCATGCGCTCGACAAATTCGTTCGATCTCGGGCCAATAGCTTGCAGGTGGCACGATGACACCCCCGGCACCTTGGATGGGTTCACCGATGAAGGCGGCGACGTTGTCTGCGCCCAGCTGCTCGATGCGCTCTTCCAGTGCGGCGGCTGCGACGAGACCGAACGCCTCACGAGTCATGGACTCGCCCTCGCCATACCAATACGGCTGGCGAATATGCTCGACTCCCGGAATAGGCAAGCCACCCTGCTCGTGCATCGCCTTCATTCCGCCGAGACTCGCTGCCGCCATGGTACTGCCGTGATAGGCATTGTGGCGGGAGATGATGATGCTTTTCCCAGGTCTTTGCTTGACCTCCCAGTAACGTCTTACGGCCCGCAAAACGGTGTCATTGGCCTCCGAACCCGAGTTCACGAAAAACACGTGATTCAAGCCCTTTGGCGTCACTTCAGCCAGTATTTCGCTGAGCTCGACCGCTGGTGGGTGAGTGGTTTGAAAAAAGGTGTTGTAGTAGGGCAGCGTTTTTATTTGCTCTGCGGCAGCCTGCTCCAGCTCTCGGCGTCCGTAACCGACATTGACACACCACAAACCCGCC
>MDTE01010866.1_pt1 | contig 20797 bp, 14 predicted proteins | sample 811231 | NCBI WGS metagenome assembly MDTE01 (sample SAMN05326651, study PRJNA326480) | marine metagenome | isolation source: seawater | place: Indian Ocean: Red Sea | collected 2010
ACAATGTTTTGGTGGGACGTGACTTTCCACCTCTTGAGCAATCACATTGCCGTATTTCTCTCGGAAGCAGAGAAGAAATGAAGATTGCGATGGAAGTTTTTGCAAAAGTATTGGGATAAACCGAGACTGAAGTAAAAAACATAAAACAAAAGGGACTGGGTTTCTACTCAGTCCCTTTTTTATTCCAAGCCAATAAGAATACTAAGTTGTTTAGAATATGAGGTTGAGTGTCATGAGTTTCTTTAAACGAATAGGCATGATCATAGCCGTCGCATTTATTTCTGAAATGGGTGTTTATGCACAAGATGATAAAGCGACAGTAATGCAGTACATCGATGACAATGCCACTTTGTATGGTGAAGTTGCCCAACAAATATGGGACTGGGCCGAAGTTGGTTATCTAGAAACTCAAAGTTCAAACCTGTTACAGCAACAACTTTCGAATGCAGGTTTTGAAATGACAACTGGTGTTGCAGGAATCCCTACGGCGTTTGTCGCAAGCTGGAGCGCAGGCACTGGTGGTCCTATCGTTGGGATTTTGGCTGAGTACGACGCTCTTCCTGGTATTACTCAGGACAGAAATCCTTTAAGAGATGCTATTGATCATAAAGCAGCGGGCCATGCCTGTGGCCATCACTTATTTGGGACAGGGTCGGTTGCCGCCGCCATAGCAACAAAAATGTGGATGCAGGAAACCGGGCAGATTGGCGAAATTCGTCTTTATGGAACGCCTGCCGAAGAGGGCGGAGCAGGTAAAGTCTATATGGTGAGAGATGGGCTATTCGATGATGTAGACGTAGTTTTGCATTGGCATCCTAGCGATTCAAATTCAGCTGATGCCCGCAGTTCACTCGCAAACAAATCGGCGAAGTTCAGGTTTACTGGATTATCCGCACATGCCGCTGGTGCGCCCCACCGCGGCCGTTCGGCACTGGACGGTGTTGAGGCCATGAATCATATGGTGAATCTGATGCGAGAACATGTACCTATGGAAACTCGCATTCACTATGTAATTACTTCCGGTGGAGCAGCACCTAATGTGGTGCCAGATTTTTCTGAAGTTTATTATTACGTACGCCATCCTGATCCGGCCCAGGTGAATGAGATTTTTGATCGGGTGGTACAAACTGCAGAGGGTGCTGCGTTGGGCACGGATACCGAAATGGAGTTTGAAGTAATCCACGGTATCTATAACGTACTGCCTAATATTTCTCTACAGGAAGCCATTTATTCCAATCTTACAAGAGTGGGTGGCGTCGAATATAGCACCGAAGAAAGACAATTTGCTGAGACCTTGCGTTCAGCATTGCCTCCCAATGCTCCTCCGGTAGAAGCGGCGGCAATTATTCGACCAATGATAGTAAATGAACGTGGTGGTGGTGGCTCTACCGATGTCGCCGATGTAAGTTGGGCGGTCGCCACTGGCGGTATGCGAGCAGCAACTTGGGTGCCAGGTACTTCTTCTCATTCCTGGCAAGCAGTGGCGGCAGGTGGCACATCAATTGGAAATAAGGGAATGATTGTCGCTGCCAAAACTTTAGCAATGACAGCTGTGGACTTAATGACCAATGATGCCTTGGTTAAGAATGCCAAGAATGAACATCAAAACAGGCTGCCTTCAGGTTGGGTTTACGAGCCATTGTTGGGAGATCGTCCGCCACCTCTGGATTATCGTCTGCCTGCAAACCCAGCCAACTAATCACAAAACCGAATAAGCACTCAGATTTGGTCAATTTTGGCCATTTCTGATCTAATTTCTGCAGAATTCTTTTGCGCATTTGACCTAATAGGAATATTCTCCTAAGAAGCTTGAGTGTTAAAAAATACTTAGAAGCCCCAAAAACCGAGGCCCTAGGCCCAAACAGACAAAAGAGATAAAAAGGGGGAAAAGATGTCCGGAAATCAGCAATCATCCAAGGGAATCGATCGCCGCAGCTTTATGAAAGGTGCGGGAATGACTGCTCTAGCAGGAGCAGCGGGAACTGTTGCTACAGTGGCTAGCACTCCCGCATCCGCCCAAGAATCATCTTCACTCGATATACCTAAGCTCTCTAACGGTAAGTTCGATTTCGACACAATCTATAACCGTGTGGGAACTAATTGCGCCCGTTGGGATGCACCGCCCAGAAATTATCCTGACGGTGAATTTAAATATGGGATGGGTGTCGCTTCAATGGATTTCGAGTGTGCCCCTTGCATTACTGAAGCATTACAGGAGCGTATCAAGCATCACAACTGGGGCTATTTAGCTTCAACTGATGGCTTACGGGACGGAATTATCCGCTGGAACGGAGAGCGTCATGGCGTCGACCTTGATCCATCAAACGTAGTCATCTCTGATGGCGTTTATCCAGGCATGATTGCAGCAATGCGCGCTTATGTTCCAAGAGGAAGCAAATTACTTTTATCAACACCTGCCTATTCTGGATTCTATGGAATGGCCAGAGCAGCAAATGTCGAAATCATCGACAGCCAAATGCTTTATGCTAATGGCCGCTATGAAATTAACTGGGAAGATCTTGAAGCCAAGATGACTCCAGATGTTCGTGCCATGATTGTGTGTAATCCACAGAACCCAACTGGTAATGTCTGGACTGAAGAAGAATTACTTCGAGTTGGTCGCCTTTGTCTTGACCACAATATTGTTGTTCTGTCTGATGAGATTCATTCTGATGTAATTCGTTCTGGTCATAAATACACACCATTTGCGAGCCTGTCGGATGAAGCAGTAGTTAACAATAGTGTTTCATTTAACGCTATTAGTAAAACTTTCAATCTGGCTGGAATGAAGAATGCTTACTACTACTCTAAGAGCCCAATCACTCTTGGCCGTGTTAATAAATATCACAGAGCTGAACTCAGCACTTTAGGTGTTGTTGCTAACGAAGCAGCATACAACCACGGTGGTGAATGGTTTGATGAAGCAAATGCTTACATGGATGATACTCATTCGTATATCGAGAGCTATGTTAAGCAGTACATGCCAACTGTTGGTTATACTCGTAACGAAGGCACCTTCATGACATTTCTTGATTTCACTAAGACAATGGAATCAGTTGGTGCCAAAGAGCTTTATGAGTCACATGGCAAAGCTAGCCCTGAACACTACTTTCAAGATTGGATGGTGCAAAACTCAGGTGTGTATCTGAATCCGGGATTTAGTTATGGAGAGGGTGGCGCAAACCACATGCGAATGAACGTCGCGTCTTCTCGCGTAGTCGTAAAAGAAGTGCTGGATGCAATGGCAGCTGTCGTTAATAACGTTTAGCTGTTGGGACCCATAGGAAGATAAAAGAAATAGTAAAAGGGAAAATTCGAACAAGGACGATAGAAAGCACGCAGATAAAATATCTACCACAAAAAGAGAGGCAGTGTTGTTTTTAATGACACTGCCTTTTGCATTTCTGGATTCTTATTTAATGATCGATTCGATTCACTTCGCCAGTATTAGCAAAGTTGCCGATTTACTCCAAAGTAAAGAGATTTCGCCGGTCGAACTTACTGATTTCATGCTAAACCGTATCGAAGCCCTAGATGCAAATCTAAAAAGCTACGCAACGATTTGTGGGGATCATGCGATGGAAGCAGCGGTTAAAGCAGAGCGTGAAATTACAGCTGGCAACTATCGTGGACCTCTCCATGGTATTCCAATAGCGGTAAAAGACCTTTGCAATACCAATGGAATACCTACAGTAGGCGGCCTTAAGGTACGAAAAAACTTCGTTCCAGATTTTGATGCAACGGTAGTGCAAAAATTGAGAGATGCTGGATCCGTTTTACTCGGAAAACTCAATCTAACTGAAGGCGCATTGTCCGGATATAACCCAGATTTCGATATTCCTATCAATCCATGGGGATCAAAACTTTGGGCTGGCGTTTCATCATCTGGTTCCGGCGTAGCTACGGCAGCGGGTTTGTGTTTCGGCTCCTTAGGAACTGATACTGGCGGCTCAATTCGCTACCCATCCATGGCAAACGGAATCGTTGGGCTGAAACCGAGTTATGGCAGAGTCTCTCGTTTTGGTGTCATGGAACTTGCCGGCACACTAGATCACGTGGGCCCAATGGCACGATCGGTGAATGATGCGGCGATCATGTTTGAAGTGATCGCCGGTCATGATGAAAAGGATGTAACTTCTATCGGCAGCAACGCCCCTCAAATTGTTAATCAACTTAATGGAGATATCGCTGGATTAAAAATCGGTGTTGATGAGTTTTACCTAAAAGAAGGAACAGATCCCGGATTAATTTCCGCAATTGAAAGCGCAATCGAATCTTTTATAGACTTGGGCGCTAATATTGTCGAAGTATCTATGCCCCCTTCAGATCCCGCTGAACTTCGGAATCTTTGGTTACCAATTTGTGGATACGAAGCAGCAAAAGCTCATGCTAATACTTTTCCAGAACGAGCAGATGAATATGGCGATTACCTAAAGGGAGTTTTAGAACTCGGCTTATCTACGTCGGAAGGTGATTACCAAGAAGCGATGAACAGGCGCGCAGAATATTCAGACCAGTTTAAAGCGGAGCTAGAAAAAGCAGATGGAGTAATTTGCCCAGCGGGTGGTTTTGTTTTTGAAGCGGATAAAGAAGCGCAGTATGGTGATGCGGCAGCGATGAAAGATGTGATCAAACATTTTCAAGGTCAATTCACTATACCGGCAGATCTAGCTGGAACACCGGGGCTAATTGTTCCTTGCGGATTCTCAGAAGATAATCGACCTTATGCACTGCAATTATTAGGATCGAATTTTTCGGAATTGAATCTTTGTCGACTCGGTCATGCTTATGAGCAAGCCCATGATTGGCACCAATACCATCCATCAATCTAAAAACTAAACCTATTAAAGGATACAAAGAAGGAAGACTGCAATGACAGAGTTTGTGCCTCCGAAAGTTTGGAAATGGGACGAGCCAAGTGGCGGAAGGTTTGAAAAAATAAATCGCCCTACCGCGGGTGCTCAGGAAGAAAAAGAACTTCCAATCGGGAAACACCCTCTGCAATTGTATTCGTTGGGAACTCCGAACGGCGTGAAAGTAACAGTAATGCTCGAAGAGCTTTTAGCCTTAGGACATGAAGGCGCTGAGTATGATGCCTGGCTTATCAAGATTAATGAGGGGGAACAGTTTGGTAGTGACTTTGTTTCTATTAATCCAAACTCAAAAATTCCTGCGCTACTAGACGTTAGTACTGATCCCCATACTCGCGTCTTCGAATCAGGCGCCATACTGGTTTATCTCGCAGAAAAATTTAATGAACTTATTCCGACAGACCCTTCCGCACGAGCGGAGTGTTTTTCTTGGCTGATGTGGCAAATGGGTGCGGCACCTTTTCTTGGGGGCGGGTTTGGTCATTTTTATGTATATGCGCCAGAGCGATACGAATATCCAATAAATCGCTATACGATGGAAGTAAAACGGCAACTCGATGTATTGGATCAGAATCTCGCTAATCGACTGTTCATGTGTGGTGACGAATACAATATTTCTGATATCTCGATTTACAGCTGGTATGGACCTCTGGTCATTCGGACTCTTTATCAGGCTCAGGAATTTCTCGATGTCGAGTCATATAAAAATGTTGCGCGTTGGGCCAGAGAAGTGGAACAACGTCCAGCGGTCATTAGGGGTCGACGGGTTAATCGGACCTGGGGGCCAGAAGAATTCCAGGTGCCAGAGCGCCATGATACAAGCGATTTGGACTAAAAGACTTCAATTAGTAATACGCAACCACTAGACTTTTTACGTCTTAGTTGATTAACTTATTTTTAGGATAACAAGCAAACCAAAGTAACTTTAATGAGAAGGATTACGATGAAAATTACTAACTTTTTTCTTGCGATAGTTTTACTAGCTGCACCATTGTTAGCCAGCGCCCAATTGTCTTCGGTACAGCAAAAGGTGCAGGGGATTATGGCAATGGATCACCGCACCGATGCGGAGCTGGCGCGAGATGATGATAGAGACCCAGTTAATGCGATTGAGTTTATGGGTATTAAAGATGACATGACTATCATTGAATTCATTCCTGCAGGTCAAGCGTATTACACGAAAATATTAGGGCCCTTGTTGAGAGATAATGGACATCTAATGGCAATCGACAGTCAAGGAACTTTTGATCGCTGGGGTGATTGGATCGAAATGCCGGAAATGGGAATGGTACATCCAATTCCAATGGAATTAAGTTTTAATCGCGCGGAAGGTCGCTATGAGCCCGGTGAATTAAACTTCGGCTTGCCTCCAGGTACCGCAGATAAGTTTCTATATATTCGCGAGTACCACAACTTCAACGCAGAAGATAATGCACGCATTAATGCTGCAGTTTACGACGCATTAAAGCCCGGGGCTGAATATGTAATCATCGATCATACTCGTCGTCATATGCAGGGAGAGAACCGTGTTCTTGGCAGAAGAGAAGATCCGGTTACTGTGATCTATCAAGTACAGCAGGCCGGCTTTGTACTTGATCGAGTATCAGACATGTTCTTCCAGGAAAGTGATGATCTCACTAAAGAAGTCGGTGAGATTCCAAACATGACTGATAGATTTTTCCTGGTATTCAAAAAACCAGAATAAAAGTCATTAAAACTAAAAAGCCCCAATGGTTATCCATTGGGGCTTTTTAGTTCATGTTGCGAATTGTACTTAGTGCAAATTATCTCGTACGAATCTTCGTGACAAATGTGTTCCTCCTACAATAGCTACTAGTGCCAATGAAAAGGCTACCATCAAAAAAGCGAGAACAACGTTACCAACTATTCCTGCATTACCACTGATATCGAAATAGCCACCAATCCATGCATTACCGGCACCGTGTGCAACCGCTACTACAAGGACGCTACCCCTAGTATTGTTGAAAAACCAGGTCAACTGCACTGCCCAAGCAACTACGAAAGTGGAGTAGCCGATAAACGCAGGGATCAATCCTACCTCTGCAGCCCAATCACTCTGTGCTGTACCTTCTACTAAAAATAAAGGTATGTGCCACAGACTATGAAAAAGACCGACGATAAGGCTGGAGACTACTGCGTTGTGGTCTCGCTGCAGTCTAGGTAAAAGAAAACCACGCCAGCCATATTCCTCTCCAAGACCAGCCAGAACAATCAACACAACAATCGTTGGTAGGGCGGTATAGACTGGGGGCAAGATATCCAAACTTAATGAAGCACCGTTTATTAAAGTGCCGAAATAGAGAGCAGATATTACCAACGGTATAATGTAGAGCAGACTCAAAAACCACCAACCGAAGTTTACTCGCCAAACTAGACCACGACGCAACAACTCACCCACGCTCCCCCGACCACCTTCTATTCCTGCAAGGATCACACCGGCTACGCTGGCGCTGAGAGCTCCAAGTTGGGTAAAGCCGACAGGTAGCAATTGCATAGCTACTAGAATTATTGGTAATGAGCCTAATAAAAACGAGAGCAGGAAAAGTGACAGTGCGGGGTGGTTCTTTACCAAATAAGCCATGCTTCTACTAGATATCTCCTTGTTTCTTCAAATACATACTTCAACTATTTTAAAAAAGGTTGAAATTATTGCCTTGCGCTGGACAAGCCCAAGGTTTGCAGCGCCAGATACCGCGATGAGGATAAGTACTAGCAACCCTATAACAAGCGATTAAAAAATAGTTATTTTTGTTGCCCTTTATTTAAAGCTTAGCGAGAAGGAAAGCCTCCTATCCAGATTGGGCTGGACCAGGCAATCGCATCGTTAGCCTGTTCTACTTTGAAATAGTAATAATCACCTTGATCTGGAATACTGGGATCGTCGAAAGAGAAACTAATGTCTTTCGTACCTTCGGTGATTACTCTTCTTATGGTAATTGCATCTTCCGGATAATCAGGTCCTGCTAGTGTTCTGGTTATTTTTCCTTCTTCTAACTCCGAAAGCGCAATATCTGTTTGAGTTGCAGCTATAGTTGCATGAGGTCGATAGAAGGGTGGCGCAGACCCGGTTTCTGTAGTTTCGTCTAAATCAAAACTTATCATTGTGTTTTCATTTACACCTGTAAGCGTTAACAAGATCGAGCTCGTGTCGCCACGGGTATTTGTACGAAAATTAATTATATTGTTGTCAACCACCATCGCTTGAGTAAATGGGTTGAAAAAATCCATGGACTTAGCTTCGATAACTGTTGCATTAGTTACGTTTAAGTCTCCAGCCCAGTGACGCCAGCCCCTTGGTGCGTCTCCGTTGAAATATGGGGCTGGGTCTGAAGTAAAACTAATTAGCAGTTGTTGTTCAGTGCTGGCTGAGTTTTCCAGTAGATATTCTTCTTCCCAAATCACTTTATCGTTTTTTAAAAGTTGAATGGATTTAATTGGTGCAGTGCCAATGGCGCGACCACTGACTACTCGAGAATCTGAATAGTCAGCACGTTGACCCATTCTAGTCCCATTAACGTCAAAATCCAGAATGATGCGATCGCCAGTTGTGGCGTAAGTTTGTTTCGCTTTCATCCCATTGAAAATCGCATCGCGTGATCGCTCTGGTGCCAAAACTGCACCCAAACCGCCGCGCTGTGCCAATGAATTGCGGTGGGGTGCTGAATAACCTGGCCGCGACAAGTGGTCGTCCGATGCCGCTACTACACCGACTTCATGGCCGTGGGAAAGATAAGCTTCCATAAACCATTGAAAGGATCCATGCATGGACATAATTTCTATTATTGGTTCTAACTGCGGATCTGATTGTCGAAAATCACCTGGGTTGTGCGCGTGGGGAATAACGACAATATTATTGGGGTCATGACGCTCGTGTAACTCTGCATATAATGAAGAAAGTACAGGAAATTCCATTGCAGATACTGGTATCTGATCTTCGATGGTTCGAAACAACACGTTGTGGTGACCACCGAAGCGGGTATGCCTAGTCCATTCCCAACCCAAATAAGGAATAAATTTTCCTGGTTCATCGTACTCTGCACTGGTGCGGCGAATTAAATCCCACTCACCAGCGTCGAGCCACACGTCATGTTCGGAATGGGTGACATAATCTAATCGCGCATCATCTCGCGCGAAGCGCATAAAATAATCTACCGTTCCGATGCCTTCGGAATAACCGCTATGACCGTGCGTATCACCCCAATAAATACGAAACTCCGGATTTTCTTGCACTAGGATGGGGTTGCCTTCGCCAGTAATTGATCCATCTGCGCTGCGAATAGAAATCCAATACACGCCTGGCTCATTTAAAGCTAAATCCAGAACAGTTATGGCACTAGTACCAGCATTTGTTGTTGCAACAATTTCATTGTTCAACAAAACTTCAAAAGCTGGAATGTCACCGGTGGCACGATTAAAGTATTGATCTTGTGCGCGTACTGAAAGTTCAAAAGATTCTCCAGGTTCAACAACACTCGGCGCAAATCCATGTACACCTGTTGTCTCACCGCCGACGATTTCAAATGGAGTAATTGGTAGAGAGCGCCATTCACTCGAACCATCTAAATCAACATAAAGTGGTAGAGGCATACGTTCGCTTTCGAAAGTGGGCGTCATTATTCCTGAGCCACCCTGACTGCGATCACCGTAAGTAATGGTGACACTGGAGCCACGATCCAATTCACCTTCAACTACGCGAAATGCAATTGCTGGCTGTGGTCTGCGGAAGCCACCATGAGGTCCGGAGGCCATTATTGTTTCGCGCTCAAACGTAGCATCGTCATCGTCTGTCGAGATGCTCACATAACCGGCAGCAGTGGGATCTTCAGTTTGAAACGTTCCCCAGTTTGCATTGAAGTGCCGAGCTATCCAGAACCCACCACCAGTCACTATTGGCTTGGTACCAACACGCCAGGTTTGACGTAATTCCGCCATGGAGCTAACAACGAAAGGTCCTAAAGTATCACTGGTTAATAAGCCTAGTGATCCTTCTTCATCCCGCAAGATGAATTCACGAATAAATTGATCAACGTTTCTTGATTGGTTTACAGCTTGCTGACCAGTAGGTGCAAGGGTTGCTTGTAGACGAACTCGCGGAGCATCTATGCCTACTTCACCGCCGGCCATGGCATAGGCATCTATCCAGTCAGCAAGCAGGTCCGCTCGTTCTACTATTGAAGATTCATTGGTGGCTTCACTGGCTAAATCAGATTTAAGCTGCTCAACTCTCGCTCTTAGCTCGGTAGTCATATAGTCATCAAGTACGGTGTGCTGTTTTTCTTCATTAGTACAAGCAAACAGCAAGGTCAAAATAGTGATTGCAATTAGCAATCGAATTTTCGTTTTCTTGAATAAATTTATGAATATCATTTTTTCTACTCTCAACTCTTATTTGCAGAGAAACCCGCACTAGGCATTTTTATTGTGCAGTAAATCGAAATCTATTACTAATTGCTTTAAGCTGTATTTAACTTCTAGCCTGAAAACTCGGCCAACAAGAACTAAGAATCAAGGAGCAAATATGAAACGCAGAAAGTTTGTAAAAGCAACAGTAGGTGCCGCCGTCCTGTTGCGATCATCAAGACTATTTGCACAGTCCTTTGATTTGGTGGTTCGAGGTGGACGGGTAATTGATCCATCCCTAAACCTCGATATGATCGCCGATATTGGCGTGGTTGGAGATCGAATTGCTGCAGTCGCGCGTAACCTGGGAAGCTCGGCAGATAGGGAGATAGATGCCCGAGACAGAATTGTGATGCCCGGAATTCTCGATATTCATGCGCACTACGCACAAGATTCTGAAGGTCCTCATATTTGTTTGTCCGATGGTGTTACCGGTTGGGTAGATGCCGGATCGGCCGGTGCAGATAACATTGACGAAATTGTTGCAGTGGCAAGATCGGCTCCACAGCCGGCTGGCATTCTTCTTAATATTGGTAGACGAGGCGTAATTCCAGAGGGTGACACTGCAGACATTTCATTAGCTAATGTTGAAGTTGCAAAAGCTGCTATTGCTCGCAATCTTGATTATGTTGTCGGTGTTAAAGCACGTATGACGGAGGGAGTTACAGCTAATGACCTAACGGTGATACGCAGAGCCCAGGAAGTTGCTAGTTATTTTAATCTGCCATTAATGATTCATATGGGACAGTCCGCTTCACCCATGGCTGACCTGGTGGCGGAATTGAAACCTGGGGACATAGTTACACATATGTACGCACCGCCGCCCAATGCAATAGTTGATGACACAGGCAATATTTTTCCTGAGGTATTAGAAGCCCGTCGCCGTGGCATCTTTTTTGATGTCGCTAATGGACGTATCGATCATCTGCGTTGGGATACTTTTGATGCGATTATGGCTGCAGGTTTTTGGCCGGACACTATTTCTACTGATGGATTTTCCACTAGTCGCAGTGCACCGGGTGTAAGAGATTTTCCAAACATCATGTCAAAGTTTTTGAATTTCGGTATGCCATTAAGTGCAGTTGTATCATCTTCTACTCTAAATCCCTCTAGAGTGTTTCCATTCTTGCGAGACAAAGGGACACTAAACGTAGGTGCTCCAGCAGATATAGCGATATTAGAACTAAGACAAGGAAATTTCACCTTCGTAGACAACTACGAAAACCTGAGACCAGGTACACAGAGATTGTTCCCGTTCGAGACGGTATTAGCAGGACGCCAAGTCCCAAGAGTTTAGAGAGAAGATTTTATGTGGGAATCATTTCTCACTCTAAAATTTCATTTTAAGTTTAATCGTTCCCGCCGCCGCTGAGACGACGATCATGAGAAATCTGTTGATAGTCTTCGTCAGTAAGGTATGTGATGTTCACGTGAGCATGATACATATCATCGTAGCTGCGCTGACCCCAACCAACCCATTGTGTTGGATCCGGGTTGTGAGGGTTATCCGCAGTGTTGTCATGCCAGGCAGTAATTTTCAAAATGGTTCCTGCTGGTAGCAGTGGCGCTGAATCCTCAGAGTACACATAGTTTACGTGCCAGTTAAAATTGAAGTTATCAACATGGCTCAACATTTGTACTTGGCCATTTGGCAGTATTGCTTCCATCGACATTGCTTTACCACGGATATGCATATGGGGCTGGTAGTTTTCTAATCTGGCTTGTGTGACCAAAGGTACATAAGCGTGATGGGTAGTGATCTTGCCCGGTGGAATATCCAATGTATCCATTGCTTGCATTACACCAAGTGCTTGCGAATAAACTCGATATTTCGGAACAAAGCCTTCTTGATGAAACCAGATTCCGAGTTCAGTTTGCGCCGTAATTTCCTCTCCTACTGAATGGTAGTGGTTATCGAAGGCGACCCTTGAACCGGCCTTCATTAACTTTCCAGTATTTTCACGGAATACATCGCCAATCTTACCTACTGCGAATTCTGTTAAATAGCTGCCTCTACCAGGCACATCAACAGAAGGATTGAAATCGCCAGGCTCTTCTTGCTGTTGCAAATAGACAACAGCATGGTGAGTCACCGGACGCGATTCCATAGTTGGTCTTACTTCCATGCCAGTTACCCAACGATCTTCGGTAAGGCCAGTTTCGATAATTGGTGTCCACCATTGATCCTGCCCTTGCGCCGATTGAGTCCATGGCGTGGAACGAACAATCAAATCAGGCTCGCGGCCATATTTTTCGGCTAAACGCCAAATGTCGTCCGATGGCCAATCTATTGGTGGCGGCAAGTCTTCAGGGTTTCCTTGAGGAGCGCCCATATCAACCCAGGCAGCAATGGTAGCGATTTCTTCATCGCTTAGAGAAGCATCATTATCGTATTCTTGAATTCCAACGGTTTTATCTAAATGCCAGGGTGGCATTTCTCTTGCTTCGACTCGTGCCTTGATAACCGGTGCCCAAGGCCTGACTTGTTCATATGTCATTAATGCCATTGGTGCCATCTGGCCAGGGCGATGGCAGGTGTGGCAATTTTCCTGCAGTATAGGAGCAACATCTTTACTGAAAGTGATTTCATCCTGAGCGGATGTGGCTCCAGCTGCGCTGAATAACAAAACGCTAGCAAAAAATCTTATTTGAGTTTCCCATTCTATATTCATGATCTTCACCTCTACCATCGAATCGTTTCGTTAATTCAAAAGCTATTCTACGAAGACTTTTATATACCCATTGGTCCAGCAACAAAAAAAGCCACCGGCCATAATAAATGCCTGCCCACCAGAATCATCCCAGGCTAACACACGTAAAACATATTCTCCTGGTGCATCAAACGTCGCTTGTGTAGTTGCTCTACCATTGTCCAATCTCGGTGTGTCGTCTGTAAATTCGACATTACCGGGCCCGCGATATTTTCCTAGCACCAATCCGTTTCGCGCTGGCGTACCTACCGAGCGAGATTTCTTTACTCCATCGTCCACCGACCAAATCATAAGCTCGGTGCTTTCTCCGACAGCGGTTGAAATTGTCGGTGAATAAACTCCCATTGGACCCTGTCCAGTTTTACCGTTTGCACTAAAGCGCACAATCGGAGGAGTATTTCCGCTGGTAACTTCTTCCAGCGCAGTAATTTCCCATTCCGGCCTCAAGTGACCCGGTATCGCTATGGATTCGCCGCCGGAATTGATTCGCCAAATCAGAGATTGATCACCAAAGTCCGCAGGAACTTCGATAGCAAATACTCCTGTATGCCGGCGCGGATAGAAAAATTCTGGTTGGCCTCGATCTGTTGATCCTGGCTCAAATTGATTATCCACTCCAACGGGAATCGTCAGATGTTCGTCGTAGTTGCGATTAAAATAACCGAACACCAAACTGAAGCTGCCGTCAGCATTGGGATACCAACCTTCAAACGAAGGTGAAATACTTTGCCCTTTACTGTGTGGGAGTGGTGCGTCGATCAAATTGCCTTGGGCTTGGGCTGCAAACGGAATCGACTGCAGTAAAGCTAAGGCAAGAGCAATCTGGAACGTTCTTTTCATTATTATACTCACAACCCCAATAGATTGGACTTCCTGAGACATTCAGTCAAGCTATAATAAAGTGTATCTAAGGTACTGTATCGCTGGCGGCAAACCCCTGTTTTAGCTAGTATTTAAAGCCCATAAGAGAGTAGGAATATGACCCTACCAAACTCTAGGATTATTGGTGCCGCATTGGCACTAACCCTCGTGGCCTGTGGCTCCGAAGAGCCTGCCGCTCCAAGCTCTGCTGTGCCTCTGGAAAGCCGGGCAGATATTGTTGAGTTAGCTTCGATTGAGCCGTCCTCCGCTCACACCCAGGCAGCGATTAACCAGTACTGTATTGTTTGTCATAACGAGGCATTAGAAACAGCCGGGCTAAGGTTGGATAACATCGATGTTGCTAATGCCGCGGCGTACCCTGAAGTTCTAGAAAAAGTCATTCGGAAATTGCGCACCGGAGTTATGCCACCGGTTGGGATGCCATCTCCGCCCCAAGAAGACCGCGCAGCTATGGTCCATTGGCTGGAAAGTTCTTTGGATGCACTTGCTATGACTAACCCGAATCCAGGTCGTACTGAAACCTTAAGACGACTAAATAGAACCGAATATGAAAATGCGATCCGAGATTTGCTAGCTCTTGAAATTGATAGCAGCACTTTATTGCCTCCAGATGAAAGTGGTTACGGCTTTGATAATGTTAATGTGGGGGACCTGCCCCCAACACTATTAGATCGATACATTTCTGCGGCGCAAAAGATTGGTCGATTAGCAGTGGGAGGAGCTCAAGCATCAGTTCAAAGCGAAGTAATCAGCGTGCCACCGGATTTAACCCAGGAAGACCATATCCCAGGATTGCCCATAGGCACTCGCGGCGGTGCCACTTTTCCTTATACTTTTCCTCAGGATGGGGATTATGACTTTAAAATTCGCTTGGCGCGCAATCGTGTTAACGACATTGGTGGATTACGCAATGCGCCAGAACAACCATTGGAACTTCTGGTTGACCGTGAAGTGGTTGAATCCTTCTTGGTGATTTCGCCAGAAAGTGGCGATCACTCTGAAGTGGATAAAAACTTTATCGCACGCATTCCAGTGACTGCTGGCCCGCATGATATAGGTGTTACCTTTCCCAAACTTTCTGATTCCCTAATAGAAAGTGAAAGACAGCCACTAGAATCTCGCTTCAATGAAATACGACATCCAAGATTAAACCCAGCTATTTTCCAGGTGACAATATCTGGTCCCTATGACGCAACTAGTTCTGGTGATACTCCGAGTCGTCAGAAAATATTCACTTGTGAGCCCAACGAAGCCTCAGAAGAACTTCTGTGTGCTCGTCAAATCCTGACTCGTTTAATCCGCAGAGCTTACCGTCGTGCCATTACTGAAGAAGATGTTGCGCAACCCTTGAGTTTTTTTGAGCAAATGAGAGAAGAATCCAGTTTTGATGAAGCTATTGGCGCCGGGCTTAGTTCTATATTGGTAAATCCAAAATTCTTATTCAGAGTTGAGCTTGATCCCAGTGAAGTCGAAAGTGGTTCTGTCTACAAGATAAGCGATACTGAGTTAGCTTCTCGTCTGTCGTTCTTCCTCTGGAGCAGTATTCCAGACGATGAATTACTAGACCTTGCCGAGCAAGGAAGGCTGAGTGAACTTGAAATCCTTCGTGGACAAGTGCAGAGAATGCTCGTCGATGAGCGTTCTAAGAATTTGGCGACTAACTTCGCAGGCCAATGGTTGCAGCTTAGAAACTTAGCAGCATTCAGTCCTAATATAAGAGACTATCCTGATTATGACGATAATTTGCGTCAGGCTATGCGTACTGAAACAGAGTTATTTATTGATCATGTTTTCCGCGAAGATAAGAGCATTATGGAATTGCTCCAGGCAGATTACACTTTTCTTAATGAGCGTTTAGCTAAGCATTACGATATACCAGGTATCTATGGCAGCCGTTTTCGGCAGGTTGATCTGGGAGGGAATAGTGATCGCGGCGGTTTGTTGAGACACGGCAGTGTCTTGTCGGTAACTTCCTTCGCTAATCGAACTTCACCGGTCCTGCGTGGTGTTTGGGTATTGGATAACATTTATGGTGCACCGCCACCGCCACCACCGCCAGATGTTCCGGCACTAGATGAAACTGCAGTATCTGCGTCCCTGCCAATGCGGGAACGCCTGGCTGCGCATCGCAACAATCCAGTCTGCGCCAGCTGCCACAACACCATCGATCCGGTTGGATTTTCCATGGAAAACTTCGATGCCGTGGGCAGATGGCGCAACAGTGAAGGGGATAATCCATTAGATGTGGCAGGAGGTTTGCCAGGTATGGATCCATTTACTGGAATTGCGGGACTAGAGAAAGGATTGCTACAACGGCCTGAATTGTTTGCCGACACTATGACAGAGAAACTAATGACATTCGCGTTGGGGCGGGGCGTTGAATATTTCGACGCAGCGGCAATCCGCCAGATTGTGCGCGATGCTGAATCAACGGACTATCGCTTTTCTTCACTCATCATGGGCATTGTCGAAAGCACCCCATTTCAAATGAGGACTTCATTATGATCATTACTAAAAAGGCACTTCCAAGACGTACCTTTTTGCGCGGTGCAGGTGCTGCAATAGCACTTCCCCTATTGGACGCCATGATCCCGGCTGCAACTGCATGGGCGCAGACACCGGCCAAACCATTGCCACGACTAGTTTTCGTGTTTGTTCCAATGGGAACCGATCATGCTCGCTGGACGCCACAGGGGGGTGAAGTATTGGATGAGTTAACACCGATACTTAGTCCCCTGGAAAATATAAAAAACAAAGTAACAGTAATCACCAATCTCGAATTACAACAGTCTTATCCTGGGACCCATGATACCTCGAATTCAGGATTCCTCAGTTCTGCGTTTGCTAAACATACTGAGAGTTCCGATTACCAACTAGGTACGACCGTCGACCAGATCGCTGCGAAACAAATTGGTCAGGAAAGTCGTTTAGCGTCTCTTGAATTATCGATGGATATCAATCCTCTTGCCGGTGTTTGTAACAACGGTTACGCCTGCGTTTATCAGAACAATTTATCCTGGTCTTCGCCCACGACCCCTTTACCTTCGGAAGCCCATCCGCGATTAGTGTTCGAGCGTTTATTTGGCGAAGGTGGCACAACAGAAGAACGTGTTGCTTTATTACGCTCCCGTGCAAGTTTGTTGGATTCATTTAATGAAGACATTAATAAACTGAAACGCACAGTTGGTGCTAGCGATCAAAATCGTGTAGATCAATATCTCGAGACAATTCGAGAAATTGAAAGACAGATCCAAAGGGCTGAAGAATCTGATACTGAAGAGTTTGTCACTGACATGGAGAGACCAGTTGGTGTTCCGACAGAGTTTGGTGATCATGCGCGTTTACTCTACGACTTACAGGTGCTCGCACTTCAGGCTGACATAACCAGAGTAATCAGTTTCCAGTTTACTCGAGAATTGAACAACCGCACCTATCCGCAAATCGGTGTGCCTGAACCCCATCATCCAACCAGTCATCATGGCAACGATCCGGTTAAGGTTGAAAAGATCGCAAAGATCGGCCAATACCATATGACTTTCTTTGCCGAATACCTTGAGAAGCTAAATGCAATACAAGAAGCAGATGGTTCACTCTTAGACAATACGGTATTGCTCTACGGCAGTGGTATGGGTAACCCAAGTTTGCACGATCATGTAAATCTACCAATTCTGGTTGCTGGTGGTAAAAATACCGGTATGCGTGGCGGAAGACATATTCGTTATAGCGAAGGCACTCCACTGGCTAACCTACACTTAACTTTAATGGATCGAGTAGGCATTCCCCTGAATTCCTTTGAGGATAGTACTGGAAAGATCGAAAACTTATTTAGCTACGTGGAAGCTTAATAGAGGACAAAGAAGACTACGATGAAGATAAATACCTTAAAAGTAGTTTCAGCGTTTCCAGTTATTCTGAGCGCGTTTAGTTTCACTGCAACTGCAACTGAATCTGCATTAGCAGATGCTATTGAGCGTCAAGATGATCGTGCTATCGGTCAGTTGTTAGACCAACGAACTAGCGTAAATGAGCCACAAGTTGATGGTATGACAGCATTGCATTGGGCGGCTTATCACGATGATTTGGATTTAGTCCAGAAACTCATTAACGCTGGAGCAGAGGTAAATGCGGAGAATCGTTACGGTATTCCGCCACTTTCTTTGGCAGCAACTAATGCCAATGGCTATATCGTAAAAGCATTAGTTGATGCCGGTGCCGATGCTAGTAAATCATTAGCCGGTGGTGAAACCATGTTAATGATTGCTGCCCGTACTGGAAGCTTGTTGGCAGTTGACTTACTAATTAATGCTGGTGCAGATGTGAATGCACAGGATGACAAAGAGCAGACTGCATTAATGTGGAGTGCGGCAGAGGGGCATGCGGAAATCGTAAGGGCACTCATTGATTCTGGAGCAGATATTCATCATACCCTTGGTTCAGGATTTACCCCGCTCTTATTTGCAGTGCGGGAAGGCAACATTGATGTAGCGCTGGACCTGATCGAAGCAGGTGTTGATGTAAATGCTTTGTTAACGCGGCAACGCGAAAGAACAATGCGCGCGGGTAATAATGCTAGCGAACAACCAATCAACCAAGGGTTAAGTCCCTTATTGCTAGCAATTCGAAATGGCCACTTTGAGCTTGCCATCGAACTCATCAAAGTTGGTGCCGATCCTAACGACATGCGTTCAGGCTTTACTCCTCTGCACACCATGAGCTGGGTAAGAAAACCAGATTCCAGTGATCGCGGAGATCCGGCACCGGTTGGTTCTGGAAATTTGAGTGCATTGGAGTTTGTGCGTGAGATTGTTGAGCTGGGCGCTGACGTTAACTTACCGCTTAATGAAGGTGCGCCGAGACAACCTAACTCTGCTTCGCGAATTGAAAGTGGCGGGTCAACGCCATTTCTTTTAGCAGCCGATCGTGCCGACGTAGCTCTCATGAAATTACTTTTGGAACTTGGCGCAAATCCATTCTGGACCAACTTAAATAGTACAACTCCATTAATGGCAGCCGCGGGTTTAGGCACAGCTGCACCAGAAGAAGAAGCAGGTACTGAGGATGAAGCATTGGAAGCGACAAAACTGTTGATTGAGTTGGGCGCCGATGTAAATGCAATTAACGAGCGCAATGAAACTCCCATGCATGGTGCAGCAATGGGAATGTTCCCTGAAGTTGCAAAGCTGTTAAATGAATATGGTGCAAATCCTCATCTTTATAATGTTGAGAACTATCGTGGTTGGACACCTCTATTTATTGCCGAGGGTTATCGCTATGGATTGCCACGTCCATTCCAGGCAACCATTGAAGTCATAACAGAATTCATGGATGGAGCTGGAATATCTACCGAAGGTGAACGCCCAGAAGTAATAGATATTTACGAAGTGCCACCGAATCGTTAATTAGATAAGAGGTTTGCATGATGATGATCTTGTCCAAAAAATGGGCGAAGAGGATTGGTGTTGGCTTAGTAGTTCTCTATATCGGTCAGGTCATACTCTTTGAAACTCTGTTAGGGGTTGCGCAGCCAGAGAACGTTGGCACTATGGTGCTCACTTCATTCGAAGATAATGAGGCTTTTGATAGAGTACTGTCCCGCCTTGAAAGAGACGGTGATACTTATGTCGCGGTCAATCATTGGCCCCGAGCCTGGGCTAGACGAATACAGCGCAACCCCGACGTACAAATAACTTTTGAAGGTGAAACTGCGAACTATACTGCAATTCGTTTAGTTGGGGATGAGCACGAGCAAGCGTCAATCGACTTTTCAGTTCCTTTTGCGTTTAAGTTTTTAACTGGCTTTCCGCCGCGCTATTTTTTCCGTTTTGATCCAAAAGCAGAATTGGGTGAGGTTTATACAATTGACATGGATACAGTTGACCTTGCGGCAGAGTACGGTGCCACAGTTAGAGGGGTTGAAACCAATGGAATTACTCTACGTGTAGTTGAAGCAGGAGAAGGGCCGCTAGTGATTCTTGTTCATGGCTGGCCAGAGTCCTGGTATTCCTGGCGGCATCAATTACCTGCACTAGCAGAAGCCGGTTATCGGGTGGTCGCGCCTGACATGCGTGGCTACGGTGGTTCCTCAAGACCTGATGCTATTGAGGATTACAACATAATAGAGCTCACAGCCGACGTGGCAGGATTAATCACTGCGTTGGGTGAGGAGAGTGCCGTTATAGTTGGTCACGATTGGGGTGCTCCGATAGTTTGGCAGACAGCATTGCTTTACCCAGAAAAGGTAGATGCAGTTATTGGTCTTAGCGTAATTTATCGGGGTCGTTCTGTGAATAGGCCTGATCGGCCACTACGACAAGATCCGGACGATGAATTTTTCTACATTAGTTATTTTCAGGACCCTGGGGTAGCTGAAACAGAATTCGATGCGGACCCAAGAGCATTAATCTCCAGACTCTATACTTCACGCTCTCCAGGCACACCAACCCATTCACCGGAGGTAACCGATACCCGAGCACTTGCTGGTGGTTGGATAAAACGACTAGGCGAACCAATTCGTCTGCCTGATTGGTTAAGCGAGAAAGATCTTGCTTATTACGTTTCAGAATTTAAACAAGCCGGTTTCAAAGGCGGCATTAACTATTACCGCAACGGCTCACTAAATTGGGACTTAACTCCTGAACTAGCCGATGCGAAGATTCAGCAACCAGCACTGTTTATTGCTGGTGATTTGGATATTGTGAATCGAGGAGCTACTGCAGAAGACCTTGAGTCAGCTGCGCTGCCATATTTTGAAGATTTGCGCGGGGTAGTTTTGCAACCCGGGATTGGGCATCGAAATCAGCAGCAGGCTCCCGAAGACACTAATCGATTATTGCTCGAATTCTTGCGCTCACTAGATTGATCCAATAAAAGAAATCAGCGGCTGCGGAGATAACCATGCTGAATAAACGAACT
>MDTE01121498.1_pt1 | contig 20797 bp, 28 predicted proteins | sample 811231 | NCBI WGS metagenome assembly MDTE01 (sample SAMN05326651, study PRJNA326480) | marine metagenome | isolation source: seawater | place: Indian Ocean: Red Sea | collected 2010
GCGCTGCCGCTGGGGGCGGTATTGGCTCTTTAATTTTCAAAGGGCTGAGCGGTCTTTTCGGACCATCAACAGCAACACCGACATTGCCAGCGAATTTTACATTTCGCCAAGCGGGCGGTCCACTGAGCGCCGGACAAGCCGCGATTGTTGGCGAAGGCGGCCCGGAGTTATTTGTGCCGCGCGCGGCTGGTCAGGTCGTCCCTAACCACGCGCTAGGCGGAAGCGTTACCGTCAACCAGACAATCAATCTAAGCACTGGCCTTCAGGCGACCGTTCGCGCCGAGGTCATGGGAATGCTTCCGCAAATCGCGGCGACGACCAAAAGCGCCGTGCTGTCAGCGCGAGTGCGCGGCGGCGCGTTCGCCAGCGCGTTCGAGGGCTAAAGCATGGCGATCACTTATCCGCTCACACTCAGCGCCACGCCGTCGAGCGTGCGGTTTTCGCCTATCAATCGCGTGGCAGTAAGTGAAAGCCCGTTTTCGGGCGTGCAGCAGACATATCAGCACCCGGCGCAATTTTGGGAAGCGGAGGTTAGCTATCCGCCGCTAAGCCGCGACGAGGCCGAGCCGCTGGTCGCGCAGCTAACAAGCCTTTACGGCGTCAAAGGCACGTTTCTGCTTAATGACCCGGCTGGCACGTCGCCGCGCGGCATAGCGACCGGCACGCCGTTGGTGAAGGGCGCGAGCCAAACCGGCGCGACGTTGATTACCGATGGCTGGACGGCTTCAAAAACCGGCATTCTCAAAGCGGGCGATTGGATACAACTTGGAAGCGGCTCTACCGCGCGGCTCTACAAAGTCTTGAAAGACGCGAACAGCGACGGCAGCGGAGATAGCACGCTCGACATTTGGCCCAATCTTAGATCAAGCCCAGCCGACAACGCGGCGATCACGATAGCGAGCGCGGCGGGCGTGTTCCGGCTACTGACGAACGATTTGTCGTACCAAATTAACAGCGCGCTTCACTATGGCATCACGTTTGCCTGTCGCGAGGCGCTATGACCCGCTCCCTGACGACCGCATTTAAGAATGAAACACTAGCGAGTGAAATCACGCCGATTGCGCTGGTCGATCTCGATTTTTCAGGCGGTCACGTTAGGGTATGGACAGGCCAAGGTGATTTGACCTGGGACGGCAAAACTTGGACCGGCACCGGAACTTTATTGAATATCGACGCGATTCAAGAATCGACTGACATCGCCGCGCATGGCGTATCGCTGCAATTGAACGGCGTGCCGAGCGAATTATTGTCGACGGTGTTGACCGAACATTACCAGGGCCGCGCCGCGATTATTTATCTGGCGGCGCTTAATAGTTCGCAAGCTGTAATTGCCGACCCGTTTATTTTGTGGTCAGGCCGCATGGACGTCATGCAAATTCAAGACGCCGCCGAAACGGCGACCATCACGCTCAACGCAGAAAACAGATTGATTGATCTCGAACGCCAGCGCGAGCGGCGCTATACCGACCTCGATCAAAAGAATTTCTTTTCGAGCGACAAGGGCCTCGAACACGTCGCCGCGCAACTTGACCGTGAATTGAACTGGGGCGTGAGTTAATGCGCCACAACCTTTGGCCTAGCCGCCTGAATGATTACCTAGAGGCCGCCAGCGAGCGGCCTTTTTCTTGGGGCGAACACGACTGCGCGACATTTGTTTTTGGCGCTGCCGAAGCGATGACCGGCGAAGACCATGCGGCATCATGGCGCGGCAAATACAAAACCAGGGCGGGCGCGTTAAAACAGATCAAAAAGCACGGCGTTGAAAATCTAGGCGAATGGCTCGACAAGTTTTGCAGCCGCCAACCGATTAACTTTTCACAGCGCGGCGATATTGTGTCGGTCGATCAAGACGCGTTCGGTGCGTTCGGAATTGTGGTCGGCGCGGAGGCCATATTTCTTAGCCAAGACGGCACCGAAACGCGACCGCTTGCCGTTTGCGACTATAGCTGGCGCGTCGAATGAGCAAGATAATGCCCATCGTGGCGGCGGCAGCACCGATTGTTTTAATGGCAGCGGCGGGTCCGGGCGGCGTTGCTGCTTTTAGTTTTTTGGGTGCGACCGGCTGGGGTGGCGTTGCCTTAGCGGCAGCGAGCAGCATGATTTTGTCATATGCATCCGCTGCGTTGGGGCCGAAGCAGAGTAAAACGAAGCTGCCGACGCTAAGTTTGCCGAATTTCGCGCAAGAGGGCAGAACGACGATGGTGCGCCAAGCGACTGCGCCGCGCCGGTTGGTTTTTGCGGAGACGCGCGTCAGCGGGCCGATTTTATTTTCACACGTCACTGGCGGGTCAAATGAATTTCTTCATTTAGTTGTCGGGTTGGCGAGTCATCAAATTGATAGCGTCGTTCAAATTTATATGGATGGCGAACCGCTACAAATTGGACTCGATCAAGCAAATCATGCCAGCGACAGTTATGTTGTGGGTGGCTATCGCAGCGACCATATTCGCATCAAAACGCATCTTGGCTCAGACAGTCAGAGCGCTGATAGTGACCTCATCAGCGCGGTTGGAAATACGTCGATTTGGTCGAGCGATCACACACTCAGCGGCATTGCCTATCTCTACATTCGCCTGAAGTTTGATCGAAAGATTTTTCCAAACGGCATTCCGAATTTCAGCGCGTTAATTCGCGGCAAGCGAGTCGTTGATTCGCGTGACAGTTCAACGGCGTGGTCGAGCAATCCGGCGCTGTGCATCCGCGACTATCTGATGGACACGACGTTCGGCCTTGGCGCGACGGCGGCGGAAATTGACGACACCAGTTTTAACGCGGCGGCGAACACCTGTGATGAAAGCGTGACGCTGAGCAACGCGTCGGAGCATGAAATCGGTCGCCTTGAAGGCGCGCTGATTGGCAACATGGTTGGCGACAGCAGCAATAGTCTTGCTGAAGGCTTAGGCGCTGCGTTCGATGGGCAAAGCGGCTCAAACAAGCCGTTTGCGATGATCAGAAGCGCTCATAGCGGCACCGGCTGGCCGAACGCGACTATCGGCAAAAACTGGGGGCGCAGCCGGATTGTGACCGGCTACGAGATTGAGGCGGGCGACAGCAACGGCTTTGTTAACACAAGCGCCAATTTTACGATCAAGCTACAAGGCTCAAACAACGGCACAAGCTGGTCGGATCTCGACACGCACACGCAAAGCGGCGCGGGCGGCGCGCAAACGCTAAGCCGTCGCGGCCTGAGCATCACCACAGCATACAAGCAGCACCGGCTTCATCTGGCCGCACCAGCGAACGAGGTTAGAATTGTCGAGTGCCGGTTCTATGAAACGGGCGGCACAGAGGCGCGGTACACGCTAGCGGGCATTGTCGAGACGACTGACAAGCCGAAAGACATACTGGCGCAGATGTTGACCAGTTGCGGCGGGCGGCTCGTTTACAGTGGTGGCAAGTTCAAATTGATCGTGGCGGGCTACGCTACGCCCACCGTCACACTTGACGACGATGATTTGCGCGCCGGTTTGGAAATAAGCCCAAAGATTACGCGGCGCGAATTGGCGAACGCGATACACGGCGTGTTTGTTAATCCGGCGGCAAACTTTCAGCCAACTGATTATGCGCCGGTTCAGCAAGCGACTGATTTTGACAATTACGAGCGCATTATTAAGCAGGTCGATTATCAGTTTACGCAAAGTCACGCGACGGCGCAGCGTTTGGCAACAATGGAATTGAAACGAGCGCGTCAACAAGTGACGGTGCGCGCGCCGTGCAAGTTGACGGCTTTTCAAGTTGAAGTCGGCGACACGATCAACTTTACCAACGCGCGCATGGGCTGGACGAATAAGACCTTCGAGGTGATCGACTGGTCACTCGCGCATGAAGACCAGGGCGGCGCGGCGGCACTTGGCGTTGATCTGGTGCTGCGCGAAACCGAGAGCGCCGTTTTTGATTGGACGCCAACAGATGACGAAACAATTTACGACCCGCCCGCCGAGACCAGTCTGCCGGATGCGCGGCACCCAGCGCCACCGACTGGCTTATCAATTACCGAGACAATTTATGTGACGCGCGACGGTGCTGGCGTGAAGACGCGCGCCGATCTGACATGGATAGCGGCGCTCGACCAATTCACCGGCGACTACGAGATTGAGTATAAGTTGTCGAGCGCGTCAACATATGACGTTTCGGGGCGGGTGCCTGGCACCGCAACGACGCACACAATTCTAGATCTCGCACCGGGCACTTATGATTTCCGCGTGCGTAGCAAAAATGTAATCGGGGTCGCCAGCGATTACACGAGTGTGACGGTTGAAATTGCTGGGTTAAGCGCCGCGCCATCGTTGCTGACAAATGTTAGTCTCGAAATACCGGTGACATCGGTCGCGTTGTTGCGTTGGGATCAATCGACCGACCTCGATGTAAAAATCGGCGGGCGCATTTCGGTGCGGCACTCGACCGCGACAAGCGGCGCGTCGTGGTCAAATTCAGTGCTGCTCGATGACGCGGTGCCGGGTGATGCGACTAGCGTTTTGTTGCCCGCAAAGCCCGGAACTTATTTGCTAAGGGCGGTCGATAGCAGCGGCGTGCAAGGGACCGTCGCAACGGTCTCGCCGTCAGCCGATTTATCGTTATTTGCGATCACTGGCGTTGTAACCGTCACCGAAAGCACCGGGTTTGCTGGAACCCACGCCACAACATATGTCGATTCAAACAAACTTAAACTGGGCGGCTCGACGTTGTTGGATGCGATCAGTGATTTTGATGCCATTACTGATCTCGACACGGCGGGCGGTATTGCCTCGACCGGTACATACACATTTGCGGCGACCACCGACATATCATCGGTGCAGACGGTTCGATTGACCACTAGCGTCACCGTCGCCATCGAAAACCTGCTCGACCAGATCGACGACCGGTCAGGCAATATTGACACTTGGGAAGATTTCGATGGCGGTGACGCCGCACCCGGAAATGTCGAGGTCTTTGAAAAGCATTCCGACGACAACGTGACATACACCGATTTTGCGCGCTTCGACCGCACAACGGTCAGCGGTCGGTACTTCCAATTCAAAGCGGTGTTGACGTCAAGCGACGTCGCGTATCAACCACAAGTATCAGCGCTTTCAGTGACAATAGATAAGGCGGCATAACAAATGGCTCAAGTTTCAGACTACACCATCGCAAATGCCTCTGGGTCGGCTGTCAGAACCGATCTCAATAATGTGTTTGCAGCAATCCAATCGACAAACATTGGCTCAAGCGCACCGTCGGGCCTCACCGCTGGCATGTTATGGATCGACAACAGCGCGACGCCGTGGGTGCTGAAAGTGTACGACGGCAGCGACCATATCACGGTCGGCACAATCAACGCATCGACCAATGCTTTCAATCTCGCGGTCGCGCAAGGCGGTACGGGCGCGGCGACGCTAGGCGATGGTCACGTCTTGCTTGGAAGCGGTACAGGCGCGGTTAGCGCACTCGATGTGACCGCAAAAGGCTCTGTTCTGGTCGGAGACGGCAGCGGCGACCCGCGCGCACTGGCCGTCGGCAGCAATGATCACGTGTTGACTGCGGATTCTAGCGAAGCGAGCGGGTTGAAATGGGCTGCCGCTGGCGGCGGCGGCGCGTGGTCGGTCGTCGCGACGTCGGAGGGCAGCGGTGTTTCCGGCATCACCCTGACTGGCATCGATTCAAGCTGCGACACCTGGGCTGTTGCAATTTCGGATTTGCGCGTCGCGACTGATGAAGACGAAGTCGCCATGAGATTTGGCACCAGCAGCGGAATCGAAACCGGATCGACGAGTTATCGGTATTTGCACTGGGGGGCGCACTCAAGCACGACCAGTGGATCTGCTAGCACCGTTCTCTACACCTCCGATGCAACCGCCGCCTATATGCAAATCGCGTATCATGTCGGCTCGGCTTCCCGCGAAGGTATGGGCGCAATACTCTACATTCATGTTCCGGCTGATTCAACGATGCGGCCAAATTTTAGCGGCACTCACAGCACGGTGGATGCCGACCAATCCACCAGAGCGGGTAGTTGCCACGGGTCGCTGAACACCACGTCGAGTTTTGCGCTGGACCGAGTTCATGTTTATGGGCTTGCGGGCAATATCAGTGGGCGTGTCACCCTGTATAAAATTGCTCATTCATAGTGGAGGGATTATGGCAAATGATTTCCAGATGGTTAACAACGAACGTGTCGAACTCACTGATGAGGAACAAGCGTTCGTGAATAGCGAGCGCAACCACCATTTGACGGTCGTAAAACCGGCGCGTCAGTTTGCGGATCTGCGGCGAGATCGTAACCAACTCCTGGCGGAAAGCGACTATTTGTTCGGGGCGGATGCGCCCACGATGACAGATGATAAAAGAAATGAATGGCGCGCTTATCGTCAGGCTTTGAGGGATTTGCCCGCCAACACGCCAAACCCGGCAGAAATAAATTGGCCTAGCGCGCCAGACTAAAATGGATTTGAACCTAGCGCTCGAATCCTTGTTAGGATTTGTCGTCGTCGGCACCGGCGCGGCGATAGCGTTTGCGAAGTTACAGGCGCGCGCGAATGAGAACGCCAAGCAACTTGAAATGCTGGCCAAAGACGTCACCAAACTTGAGCGCGACGCTCACGTCGTGACCGAGTTGGCGGCGCGCCAAAATCATGCGGAGAAAAACATCACGTCGCTTTGGTCGGCGCACGACGCAACTATTACGCGCATCGACGACAACAAAAATCGGCACGACGATAAGATCATGGCGCTGCGCGACAAGATAAACGGCCATCACTGAATGAGTTGGTTCGATAACCACCGCCAAGGCGCACTGGCCGAGGCGGTCGCCATTGCATGGCTGATTGAAAACGACTGGCGCGTTTATCGCTGCGTCAGTGGGCCAGGTCCAGCCGATCTTGTGGTCGGCGACGATGATGGCGCGCTCCGCATGGTCGATGTGAAGCGCCGCCCTTTTAAGAGTGGCGCGAGAAAGCAGTTGGTACAGCGCGCAAACGTCTCGCAGCGGCAACGCGAGCTTGGCGTTGATTTTCTCTATGTGCTGCACGACGGCACCGTGCGGTGGGAGGGCGATTTATGACGCCAAACGATCTAATGATTTTTGCAAAGACGATATGGGGCGAAGCGCGCGGCGAAACGGTCGAGGGTCAAATTGCGGTCGCTCATGTGATCTTGAATCGCTCTAAGCAAGGCGGCTGGTGGGGCGACACCGTTCCGGGCGTCTGCCTCAAGCCCAAACAATTCAGTTGCTGGAACGAGGGCGATCCGAACCGCGCCAAGATGGGCGACCTTAGTCTCGACAATCGCGCCCTAGCGCGCGCTGTCAGCATCGCCGCTGGCGTCTTATCGGGCGACTTGCCGGATAAAACCGGCGGCGCAACACACTATCACACGACGGCGATTGAGCCGTCATGGGCGGCTGGGCATGAGCCGTCTGCTGAGATTGGCAATCATGTCTTTTTCAACACAATTAAATGAGGCACGAATGCAGTGGATTTTGAACCGAGCGAAAGAGCGCTCGACGTGGATGGGCTTGTTTTCGCTGGCTGGCGCAATCGGTCTTGGCTTCTCGCCGGAAAATAAAGAGGCAATCATCGGCGCTGCCGTTGCCGTTGTGGCGGCAATCGCAGCGCTGACCAAAGACAAGGCACCGGCTGAATAAAATGGTCGGCGGCATATTTTCATTTCTGGGGGCGGCGCTTAAGGCGCTGCCCCTTATCTTTTCATTTTGGGCGGGGCGCAATCATGCACGAGCCAAATCAATGGCGGCCAAAGCGCGGGCGAAGGCTAATCAGGCGGATATCGCCGCTCGTGCTAATCGCAGCCCTAGCGATATTCTTAAGCGGATGCGGGAACGCGGCCTTTGAAGCGGGTAGTTGCCCGACGTGGCCGGAAGCCGGTGAAACTGTAGCGATGGAGGTCGAGCGGGGGATGATGCCCGCCGACCGATTTCCGGCATTTTGGGAGTGGATGGGACGCGTGGATAAATTGCGCGATCAGCTTCTAAGTTGTTGACATTTTTCGCTGAATCGTAGTATTTTGGCAAATCGCAGCGGGACTAAGCCCGCCGCAAGTGGCAAGAGAAAGGCCAACAAAATGACAAAAATTATCCGTATCCCCAAACGCTTTTTCGACCTCTGCGAGAATTGCGAGACGAAAACTCCACCCGTCGTGCGAGAGACGAAGGCTCATTATTTCGTTGATATGGATTGCGACCCGGCGCACCTTGAAGAATTTATTTCACGCGCGCGCGTTTACGTAAATTTTCACAGTCTTGATGAATACGAACGGCCCGTCTACGTGTCGGCTCGCGCCACACTTTCGGCGCTGGCAAAAGAGCAAGACTGGATCGACGCGCGCATCACGGCAAACGAACTCGACCTCGCGGAAATCTAGCAATCAAAACAAACCGCAGCGGGATTAGCCCGCCGCAAGTGGCAAGGAGGCCAAAACAATGACAACGCAAATCGAACAGCTTACAAATTTTTTGAACGACAACGGTTTCAAGGCGCGGCCTTGGCGCGAGTTCCGCGTTTATCTCAACGGCTACGGCAAAGATATCAAGGCGTACATCGAGTTGGACGAGCCGACCGCCGAGCTTGGCGACAGCGACTATTTGTTCAACGGCTGCGCGCTGCGAGTTTTCAGCAACGCGTCCCAATCGCGGGCATGGTTGATAAATCGCGCCAAACAGGTGAAACACGCGATCATGTGTAAACTTGACGATGCAAATGAAAAAAGCGAGTTTGGACTGTTCGGCGAAAAAGTCGAGACGTGCGAAAATTGGCAAGATGTGATTTTGTGAAAATCAACGCCTATAATTTTTTGTTGAAAGCTAGCGGCCTCTCGGTTCGGGAGGCCGCTATTTTTCACGACGTGCGGCTTGATACGATCAAAGGCTGGTGCGGCGGCAAGACTGACGCGCCACTCGGTGCGCTTGAAGAAATTTCCGAACTGATTTTGAAACAACGCGCGGCGGCTGACGAAACGCTCGAACAGTTCGACGCGGCGGCGGTCGGCGATGTTGAGTTGGGCGCGGCCAGCGATGATTATGAAGCGGCGGTGCTGGGCTGGCCGAGCGCAAGCGCGCAGCATCAAGCGTTGGCGTTAATCGCAGCCGATATGATTGCCGACGGCGTGGCGGTGAGTGTTGTGCCGCGCGGCTCGACGGTAGCAACGGCGGCGGCTGCTGACGTTCACGAAACAGAAATCAAGCCGCCAAGAAAATAGTTTTCGTTTCTTCCAACAAACAATCGACCGACGGTAGCGCCATGTTGCGCTTCGCCAGATATTCGGGCGCGACATTCACAGCGACGTGATCGACCAGCGCGGTCAAGTAAGCCGCGCGGCAATCAAAAACCAAATCGAACGAGGCCGTTCGGCCAGCCTGTAGTTTTCTGAGAATATCCAGGTCGGTGCGCCACTCGATGCCAGCTTCACCGATTTCCGCAACAGGCGGCATACCGGCTGCAATTAGTTCGAGCGGGCGGCGCACCCAAGCGTGCAGCACGTCGCGCCCTGGCGCTCGATACGCGCCTTGCGCTGCGTAAGCCAGCGAGAAAAGCGCGGTCGGGTTTTTGAAATCAGCCACCGTGCCATACAAAATTGTCTCGCGGTTTTTGGCGCGCGTCGCCGTTTCGAGTAGATGGCTGTCTGCGTGGCGCAGATAGTGACGAAAATAATCGGTTGATTGGTCGCGCCGCTCGCTGTGGCTGAGCGTGTTCTGCAATTCATTTTCACCTATTACCGCCGCCGTCTCGGCACTGAAAACAAACGGGTTGGCGTCGAGGTTTGTCGCGGGCGGGCGGAGATCGAGCGCCGCATGACCGCGCGGCAGTGCTGCGCGCAACGCGTCACCGGTCGGGTCTTGGTCGGCCAGCGCAATCGGGTCGCCGCCAAATTCACCGACCGCTTGATGCAAAGCGCGGCGATAGTTCATTGCCCGCCGACCATATTTGATCTGTAAAAACGGCAACAACGCCGCCGCGAACGGCGCGGCGCTGTTTAACGTCGCGCGGCGGTTGCTGAAAATTTCGACTAATTCGAGAATTTGATAGCTGGCCCAATGGAGCGCGTCAGCGGCGTCGGATCGACCGGGCACAGTCACGTCGCGCATAAGCTGCGATTTAATTTGAACGCTGGAATTTCGGTTGGTGTTTGCAACAGCCGCCGCCGTCGCAGCGCTTGTTTGTAAGCCGTCGAGCGCAACCATTGCGCGTGCAAAATCGACCGTCGCGGTGTTCGGGCGCGGCATGGTGAAAACTGATTGCACAGCGCCCGCAATTATCAAGTCGCTGTTGATCAGGTCGTTCGCCGCTTGCAAATGTTTTGACACGCTGTTCAGCCGCTTACGCAAATCGGCGGTTGTCAGTTCGGTCGGCCCGCCCGCGTTGTGCCAAAATGTTTGGCAAATTTCATGCAGGTAATTCTGCAATTGCTGGGGGAACGCCGCGACGGCTTTCGAGCCGCCGAGCAACTCGACAACGCGCGCGGTCACTTCTGGCGCTGGCTTGTTTGCAATGTGCATCGACAGATCAGTCATCGCCACAAACCAATTGCAACGGCGCGGCGCTTAACGCCACGCTGCGCGGGCCAGTTTCCGAGATATTGCGGGTGAGGCGGCGAACAATCGCGTCGCGCCGGTCGAGGGCTTCGCGGGCGACGCGTTCGAGTGCCGCCGCATCGTCGCGCGCCGCTATGTCGCGCGCGTCAGTCAGGTTGTCGAAGCGTGAAAAATCGACCGGCGCTACCCCAATTTCTGACCTTTCAATTTTGAGAATGGGATGACCGTTTGGTCGCCTTGATCGACACTGGCAAAATCGTAGGCCATGTCCAAAATTTCAGTTGGCATCCCAAGCCGAGTTTTCCAGGCCTCGTACCAATTTTCTCGCAAATCGAGGGCGGTGTTGATCCAAACCGAGCGAACGACATGCTCAGTTAGCAAATCGCACCAGTGGTTGAAAGTGGTGTCGACAGTCGGCCCATAGATTTTTTTTCTTTTGTCGTGACATGAACTGTCAGAAATGAAATCACCGCACTGAACACCCGTTTGGACCTCGCGCTCAATTTGACGTGTGCTGAAAGCGCGCAAGAGCGAGTGTGTGCACAAGTTTTGCAGAGTGAGGTGCGACACGTCATCTTGCTCTAGGGCTTTTGTTCGGCTGTGCATAATAACTGTTTTCACTAACAGACGACAGCCGAGCGTTGTGTTCTGGCGGCGCGCGCTAATTTCCGCGGCTATTTTTCCGTCGAATGCGGCCCGAAGAAAATCCAGCCGGTGTTGAGTGCGGGCAGCGGTTTCCGGCTTGCGCAAACGTCCGCGCACGACCTGCAAATTTTTCCAGTATTTTTTTCGCGCAGTGGCGAGTGTGTCACCATCGGCTGCGACAAAATTGCTATGATCCCACGCTGAGCTATCACACGCGTCACGAACTGCTTGGAAAATTCGGTTGACGTCTTCAATGTGCATGCCATTTCCCCTTTTCGCTATTAAAAATAGAACACTTAAAAGTTATTAAAAACCACGCCAAAAATAGTCGCAGTTTCTGGCGGGCATTTTCGCTATTTCAAACAGTGGTTTGCAACAGCGGCACCACGTTCTCGCCGCCGTCTGGCGTCAAAATTGTGTCGAGGTGGCGCGCCCAGCGTTCAAGTGCGTCGCGCTTTTCCGCAAAGTAACTGGCGCGGTCGTATATATCGGTCACGCCGCCCTCTTTGTGGTTGAGAATGCGCGAGATTGTGAAGCGCGGAACGCCTAGTTCTCCGAGATTGGTGCCGACCGTGCGGCGGATGTCGTGTAAGTGCCAGTTGGTGACGCCGCTCGCTTGGTCGAGTTGCTTTTTCATTTTTGACCAGCCGCTCATAGGTTTGTCGCGCTTGATAAGGTCGGGGCTGTTTTGTCCGGCGTAGCGCGCGGCGCTGGCCGGGAATAAATGTTCATATTCATCGTCGAGACGCGGGCCGATAATTCGCTGTGATTGTGGCGACAACGGGACGTCATGCAGCCGCCCGCTTTTATTTCGCTCGCCAGGTATGGTGTAGCGCGCTTTGGCGATATTTATGTCGGCGCGCTGCATCGTCGCAATTTCATTGCGGCGCTGGCCCGTCAAAAACAACAGCTTGACCAGGTCGCCGAAGCTGCTGTCGGCACGATAGTTGTCGGCGGCTGTCCAAATCGCGCGGATTTCATCATCGGACAAAATGCGCTCGCGCTCGATTTGCTTCGCATAGGTCGGCAGATTGAAAGTCGGGGGTACTTCGATCAAATCGGCTTTTTGCGCCCAGTTAAAAAGACAGGTCGCATAAATTCTAACCCGCTCCGCCATTTTGGCGCTGCTCGCGTCTTGAATGTTTTCGAGCGCGTCGATCATGTCGCGCTTGGTGATCGAGCCAAAAGGCATATCGCCAATTTCCGGCATTAGGTGTGTTTTCAAAATCTGTTGATAGTTGTCGGCGGTGTTTGGTTTCAGTTTTACACAATGGCGTTTCAGCCATTCGGCCAGTAACCACTCGACGTTGTTTCCGCCAGTGATGCGCTTTTCCTTTTGCTGCCTTTTAACTGCTGCCGGGTCGTTGCCATCTTGCGCGTCAGCGTGCATTTGCACGGCCTTACGGACGGCAGCGCGATAATCGAGCAAGCCGTTTTTCGGGTTGCCGTAACCGCCGAGCGTAAGGCGGCGTCTCATAGAACTGCCGCCACCGACACGGTATCGAGCTATCCACTTTTTGTTGCCGTTGCGGCTTACTCGAACGCCAAGTGTTAAGTTGGGGAATCCGTTTACCGCATTTTCAAGCCAGAAATCTTCGCGGCCTTTGCCGCTTGGGCATTTTACCGTCCCAATCATGTTTGTTTTAATTGTTGGCATATCTTTCACCTCTTATTGGGGTCCAATTGGGGTCCAATGGATACAGTACGCTATGAAAAACAATGTGAAGCCATGTTACTTGAAAATGGCGGAAAACCAACAAAAATATCAGCTTTTAGGTGTGCGATGCGACGCGCTGTGGCGCTGTGTTTTATCGTAAGCACCTGATTGTGGTTCAGGGGGTCGGGGGTTCGAATCCCCTCACTCGCCCCATTTTTCTAAATAAAATTAAATATTTATGAGAAACCCGCGCTGGCGGGTTTTTTGTATTTTGGGCAATGGGGTCCATATGGGGTCCATAACCGCCGTTACGGCGCAAAACAGCCCCCAAAAACCACGCGCATCTTAAAGCCGTTTTTTTGTCTTAAGTTGCCACTAACAAAATCGCCGCGCTTTCGGCACCTTCGCGTCACACAGAAAAACGCGAGGGCAAAAATGCTGAGAGAAACCAAAATTCTGCGCTGGGCCGACTTGAAACCGATTCTTGGTCTCAGCCGCATGACCGTCTACCGCATGGAAAAAGCGGGCGAATTTCCGAAACGCATTCGACTCGCAAGCGGCAACTCCGTCGGCTGGCTAGAGCATGAGGTCGAGGCTTGGCTAGCCGAGCGCATGGCGAGCCGCGTCGAAGATGAGAGCGCGCCAGCGCGGCCAGATGATGTTTATGACGAGAGCATGGACGGCGACCACGAAAGCGCGCTGGCGTCAGCCGGTTGGGGCGTGGATGAAAGCTATGGCGGCAGTCATGAGCGGTTCTGACCGGCTATGCCCAAGATGCGAGGGCGAGGGCCAATTCACAAGCGAGCGCACAAGCGGCGGAATCAACGCAAACGGGCCGTGGGTCGTGATCGACGAAACCATCGAAGACTGCCCGACGTGCGGCGGCTGGGGGCGGGTCGATGATGTTTGAAATTGGCGACGAAGTGACGGTCGCAAAAAGCGACTGCGGCAAAATTGTCGGTCGCACCTTTGACGACCCGGCGCGCATGACTTACGACGTTGAGTTGCGCGACGGCACGATAATGCCAAATATCAGCACGCGGCTTTTGGCGCGGAAAATTCAATTCGCCAACGGTGAGGCGTGATGCCGGTGCGCAGAAATCGCTTGCCGAACCGGCGACAAGTTTCGACCGTGTCGTTGATGTGGCCGCCAAACAGCGGTGAGCGCTATCACGTCACAGTCGGTGAGTATGAAAACGGCGCGCCCGGCGAGGTCTGGGTGCATGGCGCAAAAGTCGGCAGTGAGTTCGATGCGCTGCTATCCGACGCCAGCATTCTACTGAGCATTCTTATCCAAATCGGATACGACAGCGATAAAATCGCGAAGGCATTAGGCCGCTGCGAAAGCGGCGAGCGCGCCAGCATCATTGGCGCAATGGCTGATCTCTTGGCTGATGAAGCGGAAGCGGAAAATGCGTAGCCGCCCGCGACGGGAAACAGCGAGGGGCGAGCGCGAGTTCGCAGAGCAATTACGAATCGGCATTATCGCCTATTGGCGCAAACGCGGCTACGACATCGAAGTTTGGATCGACGCGCCGATGCCGATCACAACAATCAACAACAAACACCGCGCGCCGGTTTTCGCAATTCGGTCGAACATTGGGCCGTATGGCTACCCGCCGAAAAAGGCGGCGCCGGAATGAGCGAAACCATTTTGGCTATAGACACCGGCACGACGATGGGCTGGGCGATTTCGCACAGAAACAAAATTAAATTTGGCGAGAAAAATTTTCCCGTAAAGCGCTGGGGTCAGCGATTTCACGAGTTCGATGAGTGGTTGCGCGCCACAAATTCCGAACACCGGCTCGACTGGGTCACATGGGAGAAAGTCGCGCGCCATAGAGGCACATTCGCCGCGCACTGTTACGGCGGCTGGGTCGCAATTTTGAGTGCGTTTTGCGAACGCGAGCAAATCAGCTATGGCGGCGTGCCGGTGCAGACCATCAAGAAACATTGGTGCAACAACGGTCACGCCAAAAAGTCACAGATGATGGAAGAGGCGCTAGCACGCGGCTTTCAAATTCGGGGCGACAACGAAGCCGACGCGCTGGCGCTGTTGGATTACACGTTAAAACGCGAGGCCGACAAATGAGCCGCCGCGCTGAAATCTTGAATCTCGCAAAATCGGCGGTGACAGATCGCGGCAAGGCGTACTCGCCGCCAGGGCCGAATTTCAAACGCATTGCCGATCTCTGGAGCGCCATTCTTGGCGTGCCGGTCGAGCCGTGGGAAGTCGCGCTCTGCCTATCGGCGCTGAAGATTGCGCGGCTCGCGGAAACCGAAGGGCAGCACCCGGACAGTTGGGTCGACCTCGCCGGGTACGCAAGCTGCGGTGCAGAAATCACGATGGAGGCCGAAAATGGCACACCCTAGCGGCGGTTATCGCGACGCTGACGGCAAACGCATACCGGGCGTCACGACAATAATTGGGCGTTTCAAAGAAAGCGGCGCGCTTATTCGCTGGGCATACAATCGCGGCAAAGAGGGCGAAGAGTTATATGAGAGCCGCGACAAAGCGGCCACGGCTGGCACTGCCGCGCATGAGCTTTGCGAGCGACATATTCAAGGTGACGTGCTGGTGGCCGGTGGCGAGCCAACGTCTCTGGCACGCGAGGTGGCGAACGTGCCGGACGAAATGTGGCCGTTGGTTTGGTCGTCGTTTCAGGCGTATCTTGCGTGGGAGCGCCAAACGAAAGTCGCAATCATCGACACTGAGCGCAGCTTGGTCAGCGAATTGGGCTATGGCGGCACATACGACGCCATCGGTGAAATCGACGGCAAGCTATGCCTGCTCGATTGGAAAACATCAAACGCCGTCTATGGCGATCACATCTATCAGTTGGGCGCATATAAGGCGCTGTACGAAGAACACCACGCCCGCAAGATTGACGGCGGTTATCACCTACTGAGATTTGCCAAAACGCACGGCGATTTTACGCACCATTACTGGCCGAACCTCGACGAAGCCATTGAAGGTTTCATGCTGATGCTTCGGCTTTACCAGATCGACAAGGGCATCAAAAAACGGGTCTAGCGACTGCCGCGCGCGGCGCTCGCTCCGTCGCCGCGTCCGGTTTCAGCAACAGGGGCGGAGGTACACAAAATGGCATTAGATCTTGGACTAGGCAGCGGAACCGGCGCATTTCTTGCTTTCAAGCCGCGAGACAAAAAATGGCAGACGAACGAAGGCGGCGAAAAGGTTGATCTCGACTGGGCGCACGCAATCTGGCAACTCGACGCCGCGATGACCGGCTGGTCCCGTTGGCCGGAAGGCGAAGCCCGCGAATGGCTGTGGGACCATGAAATCGGCGTCGCCGGGCCGGAGCCGACCGGCGACAATTGGCAGCGCGGCTTTCAAGTCGACGTGCAATTGATCGACGACGCCGACCAGCCGCACGGTGAGCCGATGATTTACAACTCGACCGGCGTCGGTGCGAAACTCGGTTTTCAAGCGCTTTACAGCGAGTACGAAGATCAAGCCGGTAAAAACGTCGGCAAGGTGCCGGTGGTCAAAAATGACGGCGTGACGCCATCAAAGCGCACAAGCATTCCAAAATTGACCATCGTGCGTTGGATCGACAAACCAGCTACCGGCTCAGACACGCGTTTCTAGTGTCTAAGTTTAATCCCTATATTGAGCAAATTGCGCGCGCGGCGCTGGGCGAGCCGAACCGGCAGCAAAGCACGCGCGCCAATTTGCGTTTCGGCACGAAAGGCTCAAAGTCGGTCGAAATATCAGGCGAAAACCAGGGCGCATATTATGACCACGAGGCTGGCACCGGTGGCGGTCCGGTCGAGTTGGTGCGCGACGCACTTGGTCTGGATTTCAAAGAGGCGATGAGATGGCTGGAACGCGAAACCGGCCTGGAAAGCGATTTTGACGGCGCGCGGGTTGAGCCGGTCGTGCGCAAACAACCGTGCGACAGCGCGCTCAAGACAAAAACAAACGGCAGCGCCGCGCCGCCGCAAGTCTATCCATATAGAAACGCAAAGAATGAAATCGTCTATTCGGTCGTGCGTCGTTCGGACAAGTCATTTCGCCAATGCCGCACCGACCAAAACGGCGAAATCGTATGGAATATAAAAGACATTGAACGGCTGCCCTACCGGCTGCCGGAATTTTATGTATATGACGACGAGCCGGTTTTTATTACGGAAGGCGAGAAAGACGCCGACCGGCTGGCGGCGTGCGGGTTGTTGGCGACGTGCAACAGCGGCGGCGCTAACAACTGGGACGCCGCGCTGAACAAGTACTTCGCGAAGCGCGACGTTTTTATTCTGCCGGACAACGACGAGCCGGGGCGCAAACACGCTGACGCCGTGCGCGAGCAGCTAATGCCGGTCGCTAATACGGTGACGATTGTGCCGCTCGATGGGTTGCCGGACAAAGGCGACGTGAGCGACTGGCTCGATATTGACGGCAACGACGCCGACAAGCTGCGCGATATAGCGCAACGCGCACAAGGCACAGCGAAACGGCCTTTCGCGCTTCGCCCGCTGGGCATACTGGCACCGCGAGAGCGTGCGCCGCGCAGTTTTGTGGTGCCGTTTCGCATGATGCGCGGGCACGTCACGATGACAGCGGCGGCACCTGGCGTCGGCAAATCGACCATCGCGATTGAAGAGGCCGTGTCACTGGCGACCGGCGAGGATTTTTTAGAACTCGGCGTAACAGAGAAGCGGCGCGTCGGCGTGATTAACAATGAAGAAACGCGCGATGAGATCGAACGGCGCATCGAGGCGACGTGCCAAGCGTTCGGCATTCAATTCGCCGACATTGCCGACCGGCTTTTCGTTCATAGCGGCGTCGATGATGAGAAGTTCTTAATTTCGCGCGATATCGACGGCGACGTGGTTCACACGCCGCACAAGCAAACGCTGCGCGAAATGGTCAGTGACTTAGATCTCGACGTTGTGATTGTCGACCCGTTCGTTCAAAGCCATGCGGTCAGCGAAAGCTCGAACGAGGCAATCAGCCAAGTCATGGTCGGGCTGCGCGAGACGCTTACGGCGGGTCGCGGCGCGGCATTGCATTTGGTGCATCACAATCGAAAACCAATGGCGGGCAACTCGCACCAAGCGGGCGATTTGTACGCGGCGCGCGGCGCGTCGAGTATGCAGGGCGAGGCGCACTTTGTTTTCACACTGGCCGATATGGACAACGACAGCGTGCGGCAGTTCGGCATAGATGACGACGCCAAAGGGCGCTATGTGCGGTTGGACGACGCCAAGTCGAAGATGGCACCACCGAGCGGCGCGAAATGGTTTCAGCGGCACGGCGAGGCCATGCGCCGGTCAAATGGAGACATTGAAGAAATCGGCATTTTGAAGCCGTGGCAACCGCCAGATTTTCGGCTTGACGTCACAGAAGGCCAGCGCGCGGAGATTTTGCGATTTATTCATCAGCGATGGATGAACGAAGACCCATTAGCGCTGAAAGCGAAGGGCCGAAAATTCATTGAAGAGGTGCCAAAGAATTTTGCTTACATGACCAGACGGCACGCCAAAATGCTGCAAGACGAATGGTTCAAAGACGGAATAATCGCTAATGAGAAAATGCCGGGAAAGGCGAATTTGAACGGAATTAGGGTCATAAATAGCGAATTGGCACAAACTAGGTTTTAACATTAACAACGAGATATAAAACACTGATATAATAGCAAAAAACGGTCGGCGAGAGATTAGGCGAGAAATGGCGAGAGATGGCGAAAGATAAACCCCCATACCCCTATAGGAAAATATTTCTCGCGCCAGAGGCGCGCGAGAAAGATTTTTTAAGAAAGGGTCAAAAGTGAAAAATTCAGCGGAAATCAAAATCACTGATTCTGAGCAGATCAAATTAGCACTTGAGCGGCTCGACGACGTGGCGACGCGCTTTGAGAAAAAGTGGGGCGTCGACCGGCTTATCAATCTTGTCGAGCAGGACTTGGCTGAGCGGTTCCAAGAGCAGTTGGATTTAGTGAATACCGCGCTTGAAAGACATATCGCGGAAGACGTGATCGCGCACGCTGACGCACTGGCGCGCGGCTGGGCCGCGTTAGACGCCGCTGCAGAAGCCGCTGGCGCGCCACAGATCGACGGCGCGGCGTGGGAAGTTGTGACGCCGAACGGTCGCAAGATAGCGTTTGTCAGCGATATGCGCGCTTACAAGGCGCTCAGTCGCGACGGCTGGGAATTATGGTCAGCGGCAGAGGTCGGGCGGATTATCGACCAATTTCACAGTGACGTTGAGATGCACGCGAGTGAGGCCGTGCGGCAAACGAAAAAGCTATTTGCTGGCGCGGAAATTACGCGCGTTCGGCCAAACGCACCGGTTGAACTCAACGACGAGATACCGTTTTGACGCGCAAACGAAAGGACAAAAACATGGCCGCCGATATCGGCGCTGCCGCCGCGCTCGAACGCCACGGCGAAGTTGTGCGGCTTGAAGAGACGATGAAGGCGGGCGTGTTGCGCGCGCGCGTGCTGACAACGCGACCGCTCGACCGTTACCGCCATCGCGGCCTTATCACGGAAAATCAATGGTTCGCTGGCGACAAATTCAGCCGCGACTGGCAAGTCGGCTGCGCGGGCGCGCGCGTCACCGGCTACTACGACGTGCGAATTGTTGGCGGCGAGCCGGATAACGAAAAGATGGTCGATGCGCGTGAGCGCGTCAAATATGCGCTGCGCGAAGTTGGTCGCCAACTTAGGCCGGTGATTGTTCACGTTTGCGCGTTCGATGAAAGCGCGAGCAGTTGGGCGAGATTGTATGGGGAGCATCGTCGCACCGGAATCACGGTTTTGCGATTGGCGCTTTCCGCGCTTGACGATGTTTACAAGGGCGTTGGTCGGGTACGTGGTGGGACCATCTAAGTCACGCTGGGGCAACATGATCTCACTGCAACAGCTCGCACAGGCAACAGGCCGGAACACCGCCAAAGAAACGGAGATGTTACGCAGTCGCCTCGTTACATGGTTGAAGGCAGACCCACCGCTAATTAGGGAAATACCCAACACAGGCCGCAACAAGCGTTACGACGCGCGGGATTTGGGCGTCATCGCCCTCGCAGACCGCCTAACTGATCTCGGTTTAGGAACTGATGCGATACACGCTATTTCAGAAGATTGGGCGCAGTTTAATAATTTTTATAAGTATGCCGCCGATTGCGTTTGTTATGAGCCAAAGCCGTCGCACCATGTGTGCGCGCGGTTATCGTTGTTCCGTATTTCTAATAGCCAACGCAAATTGTGGGGCTGCGCATTCGAGCAAGAGGCCGCGAAGGCGGGCGCGTTTGAAACCGAACTGGCAAAACTTTCGCGTGAGAATGATGAGGTGTTGATCTTGGATTTGGTCAAGCTCTTGCAGCCTTACCGGGAACTTATCGTAATGGTGCGTGATCAAGGGCGATGCTGATGAAAAAGTTAGTGGGCTTAACCAGGTTGAGAAAAGCGTATTCGTTTCAGTCCTTTAACCTATCGACCTTTTGTCATAGCTACGGTTTAACAAAAACACCCACGGAAAAATTGACAGGTGTCACCGTAACAGGCACTTTTTATCAAACTTCACAACTGTGCGCGGAGCCTGCCCTTGCGGCGGGCTTTTTCTATGGCGGATGATGACAAACTTCTGGGTCAGATTTCCATATTGCGAACGCTCGCGGGCTGGCAAGTCGTGACCCATATCGGCTTTTTCCGAAACGAGGCAGAGGCCGAGGCTTATGCCGTGGAATTTCTGGAAGAGCAGGGCGGCGAACGTTTTCCGACCGAACGAACGTATCACTGATATGACTTGGATGATTGCGATGGTGATTGCGACCAACGCCAGCTTGAGCGCGGTGCTATTACGACCCGATCAGTCAGTCACCGCCGATCTCGTCTGGCCGAGCCGTGAAGAATGTGAAGTGGTGCGCGACGCGCATCTCGCCGTTAAGCCATCGCCCGATCATATCGGCATGGTTTGCGTCAGCGTGCCGAAGTTCATTGCCGATCAATAC
>MDTE01073684.1_pt1 | contig 20793 bp, 22 predicted proteins | sample 811231 | NCBI WGS metagenome assembly MDTE01 (sample SAMN05326651, study PRJNA326480) | marine metagenome | isolation source: seawater | place: Indian Ocean: Red Sea | collected 2010
ATTATCTAAACATCCACTGTCTTTCTTTATTCTTTTTTCTTATCCCTATTTATATAGGAAATTAACTAGATAATATCCTTTCCTTCCCATTTGTTAATTCTTTTATTAAAACGTGAATTACGACTGCAATTGGCAAAGATAATATTAATCCTAAAGGTCCGAATATAAAAGTAAATCCAAATTGAGATATTAATGTCAAGCCAGGAAGTAAACTAGTTTTCTTTTTTAAAATAGATGGCATGATTAAATAACTCTCAATATTTTGAATGATTATATAAGATCCAAAAACAGCTAATGGTTTCCAGAAGTTATCTAAAAGTGCTATTGATATTGGAAAGATTCCACTTATTACAGGTCCGATATTGGGAATTATATTTAAGATCATCGCTATGATTGCATTTGACACTACATACTTAACATCTAAAATAGTTAGAGCTATTAATGATAGTAAACCAACAGATAATGAACTAATAACCATTGAAAAGGTCCAATTGGTTAATGCAATATTACATTTATCAAATATAAGTCTAAATTTATTTCTATAAACTTTTGGAATAAGTAGCAGTACTGCTTCTTTATAAGCTTTTGGTTCAATAGAAATCATCAAACTCACTACTAATACGAATAATATTCTTATCAATCCTGACCCAAGGTTTCCTGCTAAATTAATTATATTTATAAAGCTTTCTTGAATCGCTTTAGCAACAGTTGCACCATCTGGAATAGGGATTAAATTATTAATTATATTGAATATGTCAATTACGTTTTCAGATTCTTCACCGTAAATTAAATCGTTAAATTTGTTTAAATTAGAATTGATTAATACATTAATTCTTGATAACCCATTTGGGATATCAATTAATATTTCATTAAATTCTCTTATAAATGGAGGTAATACAAGAAAAGCAAGTGTAAATATTATGAATGAAATTACTACCAGAACGATTAATAATGAAAGTGGTCTTGGTAGTTTTAAGCCAGTTTGGATTTGATTACATAAATTGCAAACAACGTTAGATATTACTAAAGAACATATTATTAAAAGAATGAAATCCCTTAAAGTCCATATTATTAAAAAGCTAATTGTTAAAACAGCAAATTTAAAATAGAAGGATCGATTCAAATTTATAAAAAACTGATTACTTCTTTTCAGAATATCCTAATCCATTTGATTTGGCATAACTATTTGCAAATCTCATAAATCTATCAAAGTCAGGTTTATTTTTCCATATATAGGTACCTTCTAAAAACATTGGATCGCCATCAACAAATTTAACTTTCACTTCTCTGGTTAAAATTTCTCCTTCTGTATCAATCATTCTCATTCCCGTGATTTCACCATCAGCTATTGCGGATAATGCTTGAGGTTTTTCGAAGGTGAAAATTGCCTGACCAGTAGTTCCATCATTTCCTCTGGTTAATCTAATTTCAGGAACCACAGGCTCGTCTACACCCTCATAAAACTGTATTTTAGCCTGTTTATTTGCTGCCATAATAATCTTGGTGATAATTTTCTATTCTAGATAATAAATGTAATTTTCGTTATAAATCACTGTTCAATAGAATTTTTAATTAATTTCAACGCGATTTCATCATCAACTAAATCGGTCATATTGACTGTTTTAAGATTTGTTTTGCCAATTTTTTCATATTCATAGCATCTATCATAATATTCTAAAACTGATTTGCAAACAGATTTCCAGTCTTTATTTTTAATGGATTCTATAGCAATTTTTGTTCTTTGAGGACCAAGTCTTTTCTTTATTCTCATGACAGCATCCACTAGATCTTGTTCCTTGAAAATACTATAAGTTTTAATTAATTCTTCTAGACGATTTGATTCGCTTTTTATAATCTCGATTCTTTCTGCTATTTTCATTTTTTTGAAAAAATCATGGGGAATTTTACATTTACCAATATTTGCACTTTCGGCTTCTACAAATATTTTTTTGTTTTTTCTAAATTTTTTTAATTCCTCTGCAATTAAATTTTCGAATTGTTCATTTGAAGGTTGTTTTTCCATCCCAAGTCCGCCAAATGTGCTTCCTCGATGGCAGGCTAATCCCTCTAGGTCAATAATCTGATAGTTATTTTCATCAAGTAACTTTAATAATTTAGTTTTACCTGTCCCAGTTTTACCTCCAATCACAACTAGTTCAAAATCTTTATTAAAACTATCTAATGTCCATTTCCTATAGGATTTATATCCTCCCTTTAAAGTGACATTTCTCAGATTATATCTTTCTAAAAGCCAAGATATAGAAAAAGATCTCATTCCACCTCTTGCGCAGTATATTTTCATAATGGGTTCTTCTAATTTCGAAGTAATATTATTCGATTTATAAAAATTTAAAGCTTCAATAAAATTTTCTATTAAATTCTCGATTTTATTAGCGACAAACTCTAAACCTTTATTTACTGCTTTTTCTTTCCCATAATCTTTATATATTATCCCAATTTTTGATCTCTCTTCATTATCAAATAATGGAATATTTATAGAATTTGGCAAATTTCCTTTATAATATTCATCTGGACTTCTAACATCGATAAGAGGCCCTTTAAACTTCCTAAATTTCTCTAATTCTTCCTTTTTGGAGTACATGGATAGTTCTTTAAATTAGATGGATTTATTCGTAATGACAAACATAGATCAAGATGATCATTATAAGAGTACATTAAATTTAGTTAGAAAGTTTGTTGAATCAAATCAACGAAGAAGGATTAATTTATTATCTGATATTGAATCTCAAGTTGATAACTTGTTTCTGATTGGTAAAAAACTATTTGATGATTTTGAACAGGATGGAGATGATTGGGCAGCTGGTTGGTTATTACAAGTTTTAAAAAAACATAAACCACTTTTTTTCAATGATAAAAAATTTAATAATTGGTTTATTACTCACTCAGATGCAAATATTAACTATGACGAATTACAGTTGAAGTTATTAGAGCAAAAATTTGAAGATGCTGATAGGTTAACAAGTTCGTTTCTAAGAAAATTAGCTGGAAAGCTTGCTGAAAACCGTGGTTATGTTTTTTATAGTGAAGTTAATAGTATGCCAGGCACTGATCTTCAGACTATTGATAGATTATGGAATGTTTACTCAAATGGTAAATTTGGATTTTCAAATCAAGCTAGAATTTTAAAGTCAGTTGGGAAAAAGTATGAATTGTTGTGGCCAAAAATAGGATGGAAAAATAAAGGCTATTGGACCAGATACCCAAATGCATTTAGTTGGTCTTTGGATGCACCTGATGGACACATGCCTCTAATTAATCAACTTAGAGGAGTTAGACTTATGGACTCTATTCTCAGACATCCAGCGATTGCTTTAAGGCATAACAATATACTTTGATCTAAAGCTCATTGATAAGTTAAAATATTAAGACTATTGATATATAGTTATGTCCTTTTTTCAGGGCAAAATTCTTTTGAATTTTATTCTAAAACTATCCAATAGACCATCTATTAACTGGTCAAATTTTGAATTAAGTTCATCATTACAATTAAGTGATTTTGTTGATATTTTGCTAGAACCCATTCAGTCTACTAAATATAGTTATCGCACAAAACTGGGTTTACACGAAGCTCTTATTAATGCTGTTACTCATGGCAATAAATTAGATCCCTGTAAATTAATTAGAGTTAGAAGAATTATTACTCCTAATTGGTGTGTTTGGCAGATTCAAGATCAAGGTAATGGTTTAGAAATAAAAAAAAGAGTTTATAAATTACCTAAAGACGTAAGTTCTTTTAATGGAAGAGGTCTTTATATAATTAACGAGTGTTTTGACGATATAAGATGGAGTAGTAAAGGAAATCGACTCCAAGTAGCTTTAAAAAGGTGAATGTTTATTTGGGCATGGTTTGTCAACGTTAATTCCTTTCAACCATTTAATACTTTCTTCTAAATAATTTATTGCATCAACTTCGTTTTTTGAAATTAGTAATTGACATAAAGCAGCGGACATAAGCTCTGCAGATCTATTTATTTTTTTGCCTTTTAGCTTATGCCACTCAAGGTGATTTATTTTTAATTTATCATTCAGTTTCTGGGCAAGCATAATAATATCCTCATCAAAGTTATTCATAATTTTAAAAAAAGATAATCTATTTTAAAGCAGACCATACTTTAGTCATGAAAAAGGAATTAGATATTACGTTATTAAAACCTACTTCTTCGATTTTAGAGTTGATATCCTCTTTTATGTAATCACAATAAAAAGGTTCATGAAATGATTTGTGGAAATTTTCCATGATCGGGATAAAATCAGGTGAATCATTAGTTTGTATTGAATCTGCAATAACTAATGTCCCTCCAGGTTCTAAAACTCTAAAAAATTCTTTTAAAACATTTTTTCGTATAGGTCTTGGTAATTCATGAAATAAATATACACAAGAAATTCCTTGCAGACTATCATCATCAAAAGGTAATTCCTCAGCATTACCCTTAACTAATTCGATTAAATCCCCATTTAATGCTGAAACAAATCTACTTGCTTCTTTTAAATATGAGCCAGATAAATCCAATCCAATAATTTTTTCTTTTGGAAATGCTCCTCTTAATTGTTTAAGTGTTCTTCCAGAACCAGTAGCAACATCAAGAATTTTTAAAGAACTTTTTTTTCTATTATTAAAATTATTTAAACCTTCTTTAAGAGGTTTTAGTATTCGTCTTCTCATGGAGTCTGCACTCCCATTAAAAAGTATTTCCACTTGTAAGTCATAAATACTTGCTGAAAAATCTGAAAGATATCCATCTGTCTGGTGGTGAAAATTTCTTAGGTAATAATTAGGATAGCTTTCATTGTCTATATATTTAGGAAGATCTTGGTGGTTTTGTTTTCTTCTCCTGTCCCATGTACTTGGCATATCAAGCCAAATTTTTGGATATTGGGTTAAATATCTTAACCATGGTTCATCAAATAATAATTTTTTAGGATAAATATTTTTTTCTGCATCATTCCAATCTTCTTCTCTTAACCGTTCCATTGAATTTTGAATATCTATCAAAAGATTTTTATCTATAGCGAATTTACTTAAATTACTATCTGGAAGTAATAAATTCATTAATCTTGCACTTAATTCTTTATGAGCAAATCCAGCTATGCTTTTACCTTGTTGAATAGTTTTGTACGCGATTTTAGAAATTTGTTCTCTAGCCATTTTTATTATTTGTTATTTATATTCCAACAAAAAAAAACTCATTCTGAGAATTATATGTGATAATTCTCAAAATGAATTTGTAAGGTAAAAGATTTTTTATAAATAATTAAGCATCGTAGTACATGAAAAATTCATGAGGATGAGGCCTCTGTCTTAGTTGCTGAACCTCTTCATATTTTATCTCTATAAAATTATCTATAAAATCCTCTGTAAATACTCCTCCAGCTAATAAATAATCTTTGTCTGCTTTAAGTGCATTAAGTGAGTCGTTTAAAGAGGAAGGAACTGTATCTATTTTTGATAGCTCCTCAGCAGGTAATTCAAATAAGTCAACATCTACCCCATCACCTGGATCAATTTGATTCTTAATTCCATCAATACCTGCTAACATCATTACAGAAAAAGCTAAATAAGGATTGGCAAGTGCATCACCTGATCTAAATTCTAATCTTTTAGCTTTTGGACTAGGACCTGTTAAAGGAATTCTAACAGCAGCTGATCTATTACCCTCTGAATAAACTAAATTTACTGGAGCTTCAAAACCTGGAACTAATCTTTTATAGCTATTAGTTGTAGGGTTTGTAAATGCAAGGAAAGATGGGGCATGCTTCAGTATTCCTCCTATATACCACCTTGCTGTTTGAGAAAGATTGGCATATGAACCTTCACCAAAAAATAGTGGCTGACCACTTTTCCATAAACTTTGATGAACATGCATTCCAGTTCCATTATCATTAAAAACTGGTTTTGGCATAAAGGTAGCAGTTTTACCATATTTTTTAGCTACGTTTCTTACAACGTATTTATATGTCATTACATTATCAGCGGCGTTTATTAGGGAATCAAATTTCATTCCAAGCTCATGCTGTCCAGCTCCTGCAACCTCATGATGGTGTTTCTCAGTCGGAATACCTAATTCACCCATTAGTAATAACATCTCAGATCTTATGTCTTGGGCTGTGTCATTTGGAGCTACAGGGAAGTAGCCTTCTTTATATTGAATTTTATATCCAAGATTCCCGCCTTCTTCAATTCTCCCAGTGTTCCAAGGAGCCTCAATAGTGTCTACACTATAAAAACATCCACCTTCTTTAGAATCGTATCTCACATCGTCAAATAAAAAGAATTCTGGTTCTGGGCCAAAAAATGCAGTATCCGCAATACCTGTAGAATCTAAATATTTCAGTGCTTTTTGAGCTAGTGATCTTGGACATCTATCATAGGGCTCACCACTTCTTGGCTCTTGTATAGAGCAAATCATACTTAGTGTTTTATGTTTATAGAATGGATCAATCCATGCGGTAGTTGAGTCAGGAACCATAGCCATATCAGAAGCATTTATAGCTTTCCATCCTCTTATTGAAGATCCGTCAAACGCTAAACCTTCAGAAAATGATTCCTCTTCAATCATGTCTGATGTCAAAGTAAGATGTTGCCATTTACCGTGAATGTCCGTGAACTTAAGATCGATGAGTTCAATTCCTTCATCTTTAATTTGACTTAAAACATCTTGGGGAGATTTAGACATTGCTTTTTAAATACGTAAATTCAAATTAATTACTTGATGCTTCTTATTATGTATCAATAGTTACTTTTTAAACACTTAGTTAGTTCTTTCAGTGTTTCAAGTTATATGTTTACTAATTGTTAACTTAAATATTTAAATTGAATTAATTTCTTTAAACATTAATCGCTTTAGTGAAGAAATTAGTTTACTTTTAAATTAATACACTCAAAGGTTTTGACAGAAACAAAACTCATTTCATCTTTAAATAAAGAGAATTTACCTCTTCTTGATAAAACTTATGTTCCATCAAGACTTTTATTAGGACCTGGCCCCTCAAACGCTCATCCTGAAGTTTTAAAGGCTTTATCCCTTAATCCAATAGGGCATTTAGATGAAGCGTATATCGAGTTAATGTCTGATGTACAAAAATTACTAAGGTATACATGGCAATGTAATAATAGGATTACTCTACCCATGAGTGGTACTGGTAGTGCAGCAATGGAGGCCTCTATTGCAAATTTTTTAGAACCAGATGAAAAGATATTAATTGCTAAAAAAGGATATTTTGGTGATCGTCTTGTAGAAATGGCCTCGCGATATAAAGCTAACGTGATAACAATAAATAAGGAATGGGGGGAGGCTTTTACCTTAGATGAAATAAAATACGCAATAGAAACTAATAAGCCATCTATATTTGCTATTGTTCATGCAGAAACATCTACTGGAGTTTTACAACCTCTTGAAGGTATTGGTGATATATGTAGAAACAATAATTGTTTATTTTTGGTTGATGCTGTTACATCATTAGGTGCTCTTGAGCTTTTTGTTGATGATTGGAAAATTGATATTGCTTATAGCTGTAGTCAAAAAGGTTTAAGCTGCCCACCTGGACTTAGTCCTTTTACCATGAACAATAGAGCTGAAGCTAAACTTAGTTCAAGAGCTTCTAAAGTCCCAAATTGGTACTTAGATTTATCTCTATTGAATAAATATTGGGGATCTGATCGGGTTTACCATCATACGGCTCCAGTAAATATGAATTTTGCGGTAAGAGAGGGATTGCGTTTAATAGCTGAAGAAGGTTTAGAAAATATATGGAAAAGACATAATTCTAATGCAACTAAATTATGGAAGGGATTACAAAGTCTAGGTATGGAGCTTCATGTCTCTACCGAATTTAGATTACCTACTCTCACAACAGTCAAGATCCCTCCTGCTGTTAATGGTGATGCATTTAGAAGTCATTTGTTGAAAAATTTTGGTATTGAGATAGGAAATGGATTAGGAACTTTATCTAACAAAGTATGGAGGATTGGATTAATGGGACATAATTCTCGAGAAGAAAATGTTGATCAGTTATTAAACTTATTTGATACTCAATTAAATAAATTTTCTATTTTTGATTCCTCAACTTTTTAAACCATATTTTTATTTTTTTTTTACATTCTCCATCTAAAATTCCTCTTACCACAATCATTTTGTGATGAGCGCTTTCATGTTTAGATAAATCAATAGTACCTCCTAATCCACCTCTTTTATTATCTTCAGCTCCGTATATAACTTGACCCATCCTTGCTTGAATTAGTGTTGCGGCGCACATTGTACATGGCTCTAAATTAACAATTAGGCTGCATTCATTAAATCGCCAATCATTTTTGATCCATGCAGCTTGCCTAAGTGCAATTAATTCTGCATGACCTAACGGATCATTATTTGTTTCCCTTTTATTGCTACCTCTACCTATACATCTTCCATTCTCATCTATTATAAAAGCCGTTATTGGTATTTCCGAGTTCCCTACTTCATCTGATCTTCGTAAAATGGATTTCATCCATTTAATATACTTTAAGTTAGTAGGTTCTTTTTTTTGAATATCGCATTCATGGATCATCTTATTAATAACAAATCTTATACATAAACATTATAAAATACCTAACTAATAATTTTAAAGAATGACTTTAGATCCATTTAATAAAAAAGAAAAATTGTTTCCTACATATTCAAGTAGTAATGATAGTTTACTCATCCTTCTTGATAAAACTTCTAAGATTTTATGTAAATGGTTTTCAGATACTGAAAAATTAAGTCCTTTGCCGCTTGATATTAATTTTAACTCTTCTGTTCCTGATGAATTTGGATGTTCAACAGATGTATTATTCTCTGAGATTGAAAGTCTAATTTATAGTTCATTTAATCCAGTACATCCAGGATCTCTTGCTCATCTAGATCCACCACCTTTAATGATTTCCATTTTAGGAGATTTAATTGCTGCTGGATTAAATAATAATCTGCTTGCAAATGAATTATCTCCAAGCATTTCTCTTCTTGAAGAATCATTATGTAAATGGTTTTCGACAAAGCTTGGCTTTAGTGAATCTGCTGGAGGCATAGCAGCAAGTGGCGGTACATTAAGTAATTTAAATGCACTTATAGCAGCAAGGAATTATGCAGGACTTGAAACTGATCAGAATGCGGTTTTTATAACTAGCGATGAGGCTCATTCATCATTCGTAAAATGTAGTCGTATTATGGGCCTAGGGAAAAATAATTTAATTAAAGTTAAAACTAATAATAATGGTTGTATGGATTTATTTGATCTTAAAAAGACTATTGATAAATGTTATACGGATGGAAAAAAAATATTTTCTATAGTTGCTACTCTTGGTACAACAATTCGAGGTGCAATAGATCCTATTAAAGAAATTGGCAGGATTTGTAAGGAAAGAAATATATGGCTGCATATCGATGGGTCTATTGGAGGTATTTTTTCAATAACTAAGATTCCCATAAATGGTATTAGTAATGTAAATTATGCCAATTCGATTACCATTAATCCGCAGAAAATACTTGGAATTACAAAAACATCCTCTTTATTAATAGTATCTAATATGAAATTTCTAAAGGATACGTTTACTACTGGATTACCCTATGTTTCATCTGAAAGTAATGTTTTAAATAGAGGGGAACTTGGAATACAAGGATCAAGACCTGCTGAAATAATAAAACTTTGGTTAGGTTTAAGATTTTTAGGAATGCAAGGAATCGAAGAAGTATTAAATTCCTCTATTGGCAGAAGAAAATTCTTTGAAAAAAATTTAGATTCAGAAATATATGAATTATATTCTGGTCCTTTACATATAATTTCTTTTTTACCTAAGGGTATGCAGAAAAACGAATCAGATACTTGGACTCTAAATAAAAGAATAAGTCTTCTAAAAAATAACTTTATGCTTTCAAGGCCTTTCTTTAAGAATAGATATTTTTTAAGGGCTGTTTTGGGTAATTACAATACTAGTGAGGCTGATATTAAAAAACTTTTGAATTTACTTAATTAGTGTTTATGAATATGGGTAGATCAAAATTAATTGCTCTTATTACTGGGTTTATTTCAATATTAATATGTATTTTGTATTTACTATTAATTACTGTTTTTGACGCACGTTCTTTTTTGAATCATCAAATCACTTATCTTTCTGAAAATATGGCGGAAGTTTACGTTGCGATTCATTATCTTCTTTAATCTTTATTTTATTAATTGCTTCTGTAATAAATTTATTTAAGATATCTTGTCTTTTATTTAAGTTGTAAATATCTTCAATTACCTTCTGCATACCGTTATCTCCCCAATTTTGGCCATTTTCAAAATATTCTTTTATTGATAATCCTACTATTCTTATAAGCCAACAAGACGTTATTGATTGTAATGACTTAGATATTATTACTGTCGAAAAATTTGATGATAATGCTGCAGTAATTACACTTAGGCCACCTTTTAAAATTCCAATTTTAGCAAGAGTGTTCAATAATGATTTTGATAAGTCTAATGCTTCTTTTTTCGTTATGGTGACATTATATATTTTTGATATCGCAATTATCATTTGAACATTAACTGATGTTGTTGTTATAAGATCTACTGCAGGCAAAGGGTTTACTAGTATTACACCTCCTGTTATCCATGTATATTTATTTATTATTTTATTAGCGATTATATTTCTTTGTTCATTAATTACATTTTTACTAATTAGTCCTAATTTATTAATCCTAAAGAGAATATTATCAGCTAATAATTCTTCTCCATTATCATCAAGTATTTCTATTATCTTCTTAAATAAATTATTTACATCAGGAATATTTCTTGATGATTCTTTTAAATTACTTTGTAATAACTTAGGAGATGCAATTGTTTTTACAACAGAAAGTTGAATTTGTTTTTTTGATGTAACTGATATAATATTTTTTTTAATTATCTCATTTTGTTTTTCTGACCTTAAGTCGCACTTATTTAATACAATAATAATTTTCTTTTTTAATGCTGATAATTCGCTAATTAAATAAAGCTCATACTTATTAATGTCCTGATCTAAAACAAAAAGAATAAGATCAGATCTTGAGGCCTCAATAATCGTAGATTTTTCTCTCTGTTCTCCTTCCTTTGATGCTTCGAATAAACCTGGGGTATCTATTATGTTAATGTTTCTCTTTAAGATTGGAATTCTTATTTTATAACTTGTGATTTTTTTCGTAGTCCCAATAGTCGGTGATGTCTTACCAATTAAGTTCTTTAATAAAGATCTCGCTATTGATGTTTTACCAGATGATCCTGCACCAAATAATGTGACATTATAGTCTCCGTACTTTAACTGTTCTTCTAATTTATTTTTTTCATATTTCAATAAATTTGCATCTACTTGATTATTTATTTTTTTATTGATTTGATCTATTATTTCAAGATTAATTTTAGCTGCTTCGTAGCTATTTCTAAATGATGAATTAGCTTTTCTCTTGAAAATTATCCTATAAAGAATTTTTTTAAATAATCTTTTGTTTTTAATATAAAAAAATAATAAAAAGATACTAAAAATTGTAAATGTGTAAAAATTAAAAATATTTTGAATTAATATAAATAAAAAATATCCAATTAATAAAATAAATATATATTTATAGTACTTAAATATAAATTTGTACATTTTTATTTTTTATATTTAATAAAACCGTACAGAACTATCAAAAGGCCAATATTTATAGATATGTCTGCAACATTAAATACAGGAAAATTTATGAAGTTCAAATTAATAAAGTCAATTACATATCCTTTGAAAATCCTATCAATTCCATTCCCTATTGTTCCTCCTAAAATAAAGCAAAGACTTAATAAATCAATTTTACTTAAATTATTTTTATTAAATATAATGTATAGAAGAACTATGGCAATTGTAAAACTTACAATAGATAAAAAGATTCTACTTCCACTAAATAGATTAAATGCTGCACCAAAGTTTTTTACATAGTCGAACTTAAATAATATAAAGTCTTTGTTTACAAATGAATAATAATTATTATTTATTATATATTTTGTTAATTGATCAGTCAGTATAATAAATAATGATATTAAAATATAAAAAAATCTCCTAAAATCTTTATCTATCATTATTTTTGATATTTATTGTTATTTATAAGTTTAATCAATAATATTATTGGTGTGAGCATTAATAAGTGAAATCCAATATTACCCAATGAATATTTTGCAATAGTATATAGTAATATTTCAGATTTTTTATAATTGATTAACTGAATACAAGTATAAATAATTCCAACAATATGCATACTACTTATTCCTAGTATTCCATATTTTAAAATGTCAAAATAATTAAATTTTTTATATTTTTTATTTAGGATATCTACGATAGCGATTAATGGATATATTCCTAAAAGGTAACCAAAATTTGGCGTTAATAAATATCCTAATGAACCTCCCTGATAAAATACTGGAATAAAAAATAATCCAATTAACAAATAAATACTAAATGCTTTAAATACTATTTTGCCTTTAAAAATTAAGGTAATTAAGATGATGGTAGGTACTTGCCATGTAATTGGCAACTCAATCGTAGGAGCAAGTTTACTTGTAAAAGGAATCGATATAAATACTGGAATAAATGTTGAAATTATAATTATTTGAAGACTAATAACTATCTCAATAATTTTATTGAAAGTGAGCATAAACCTATAGAGATTTACAAACTTCTTAAAGCAACAATTGGATCTAATCGTGAGGCTCTTTTGGCTGGCAATACTCCAAAGATTAAACCTATTGAACCTGAAATAATCATGGTTGATAATGTTGTGGTTAATCCTACTGAAGCTGGTAAAGGGGTTATTAGTCCAAGAATAAATACACCTGTTAGACCTGTTGTTGTTCCAATTAAACCTCCAATAGTAGATAAAATTAATGCTTCGAATAAAAATTGTATAAGAATATCTGATTGTTTTGCGCCTATTGCTTTCCTCAGGCCGATTTCCTCTGTCCTTTCGCTAACAGAAACAAGCATTATATTCATTATTCCTATTCCTCCGACAATCAATGATACTGCACCGATTCCTGCCAATAGAAATGTTAAGCCACTGGTAATATTTGTTACTATGTTTAAGGCGTCTTCTTGAGATCTAACTGCAAAATCATCGTCTCGAATTATGTTATGTCTTTGACGTAATAGATTTGTAATTTGGAACTTAGCAGCACTAGTTTTATTTTTATTAATAGCTTCTACACTTATAAAACTTAAACTAATTCCATAAGTAGGATCTTTGCCACTTATCCTATTAACCATTGTAGTAATAGGTATATAAGCATTTTTATCTTGATTACTGCCAAAAACTGCACCCTTAGGTTTAAGAATTCCTATTACTTCATATGTATGATCTTTTATTCTAATTTTTTCACCAATTACATTTTTACTTTTAAAAAACTCATCTTTTAGATCAGGTCCAATTACAACGAAACTTCGAGCTGAATTAACATCACTATTAGAAATAAATCTCCCTTCATCAACTTCAAAGCTGCGGACATCTAAGAATTCTGGTGTAATTCCAGCAATGGAAATATTCAAACTTTTTGAATTTGACTGAACAATTTCATTTGCAGAAATTTGAGGTGCAACTTTTTTTACACTTGGGACTTGATTATTAATTGCTATGGAGTCTTCTAAAACTAAGTTTTTTGGAAATGATATACCTCTTCTTCGGGTATCGTTATTTCCTGGGACTATAAATAATACATTCGCACCTAAATTACTTAATTGATTTTTTGCTAATGTTTGAGCCCCTCTGCCTAATCCAACAAGTGTTATTACTGATGCATTTCCTATAATAATCCCAAGCATAGTGAGAGAACTTCTTAACTTATTAGAAACTAAAGTTTTTCCAGCCATTTTAAAGGCTTCTTGAAGAGATATATTCCTAGACATATTTGTATTTATCAATCACCTCTTCATCTTCCTCTATTTGCCCCATATAAATCACTCCTTCATTTAGTTGTAGTGTAATTAAGTCTCCATTTGATACATGATTTTCAACAGTATTTAGATTACAAATTGTGGATACTTTAATATTATTTTTTTTGAAAATTTTATAGCAGTTATCCACAGATTCGTCAGTAACAATCCCACTAATTGTCTTAGTAAAAGGTAACTCACTTAATAAACTTTTAGGTACAAATAAAATTTCACCTGGTGATATTAGCGATAAATCAAGTTTACTTATTATATTCCTTGCTTTTCCAGTAACCCCAACTTCCCCTATTGAAACACCTCTTGTTAAAACCTTTCTTACTACTCCAACTTTAATTAAGTCTGTAGAACCGCTTATTCCTGTCAATGTTCCAGCAGTCTGTACTACCAGGTCCCCTTGATTAAGAATCCCAATTTCTTGTGCTAATTGCATCGCAACACTAAATGTTCTTGCAGTTCTATCATCATTTTTAACTAATAAAGGTGTCACTCCCCATACTAGCTGTAATCTTCTTGCTACACTCCTTTCAGTTGTTGTTGCAAGAATTGGAGTAGGTGGTCTAAATTTACTTACATTACGAGCAGTTGATCCTGATTTAGTCAAAGGGATAATTGCACCAGCGTCTAGTTGTCTGGCAATGTTGCTAACTGCAGCACTTATTGCATTAGGTATAGTGCTAGGTAGATGACTCTCGATTGCTTTTAGCGGATAATCACGTTCAATTCTTCTTGCAATTGTAGCCATAGTTTCTACCGCCTCTACAGGATAGTCTCCCACTGCTGTTTCATTAGAAAGCATGACTGCATCCGTTCCATCAAGAATTGCATTGGCGACATCACTTACTTCTGCTCGTGTTGGTCTGGGATTTGATGCCATGGAGTCAAGCATTTGTGTCGCCGTGATAATTGGAATACCTAATGTATTTGCTTTTCTTATTAATTCTTTTTGTAGGAGCGGAACTTCTTCAGCTGGCATTTCAACTCCTAAATCACCTCTCGCAACCATAACTCCATCACATAGAGGTAATATTGAATCAATTTGATCAATTGCCTCAAACTTTTCAATTTTTGCAACTACAGGTATTGATTGTCCATTTTTATTGATTATGTTTTTTATTTCATTAATATCAGATGGATTTCTTACGAAACTTAGAGCTATCCAATCAACTCCAGCTGTTAAACCAAATTCAAGATCTTCTATATCTTTATCAGTTAATGCTTTTACTGATAATTGCACATCAGGGAAATTTACACCTTTGTTGTTAGAAAGAACCCCACCAACTGTAACTTTACACTTTAGTAAATTATTTGTTGTGTCAACATTCTCAACAATCATTTCAATTTTTCCGTCATCTAATAATATTCTTTTCCCTTCAGTAACTTCCTGAGCAAGTTTGTCATAAGTGACGTTAGCGATATTTTTTGTACACTCAACTTCATTGGATGTTAATGTGAATTTGTCCCCTTTTTTTACTTTTACAGGACCATCTTTAAATCTACCTAATCTTATTTTTGGTCCCTGAAGATCTTGTAGTATTCCGACGTCTAGATCAAGTTTATTAGAAACTTTTCTTATAGTTTTTATTCTTTCCTGATGATCTTGATGATCGCCATGTGAAAAATTTAATCGAAAAGTTGTTACGCCTGCCTTTATTAGATCTTCAATAACTTCTTCAGACTGTGTAGCTGGTCCTATTGTTGCAACGATCTTTGTTCTTCTTTTTAAATCAATATTCGACATATATAAATAATATTGCTAGATATAAGTAAATTTAACATACATAAAGAGAGTTATTTAATCTATGGATTTTAAAACTTACCAGAAAAAAGCTCGGCTAACCGCTCAATATCCAGATTTAGGATCAAACAATATATATCCAACACTTGGGCTAGTTGGAGAAGCTGGAGAAGTTGCAGAAAAAATTAAGAAAGTAATTAGAGATAAAAAAGGGATATTTGATGAGGAATCTAAATTAGGCCTCAAAAAAGAGTTAGGAGATGTTTTGTGGTATTTATCAAATCTTTGCACAGAATTTAACTTTAGCTTAGATGAAGTTGCTTTACAAAATTTAGAAAAATTGAAGTTGAGGCAATCTAAGGGAAAAATATCTGGATCTGGAGATGATCGTTAAATTTTAACCGAAACCTAAGCTCGCATATTGAAGATTTGTAATTAGGTTTTGGATAACATTAAGAAGCAAAAATGCTAATAGAGATGAAATATCAAATCCTCCAATAGGGGGGATTATACCTCTAAATATATTCAAATATGGATCTGTAATAGACGTTAATGCTGAAAGTATTCCATTGCTCCAATCAATTCCTGGAAACCATGTTAACAATATTCTAATTATTAAAATGAATGAATAGATTGATAAAGTTTGTCCTAAAACACCAAAAATTTCAGATAACATTATTCTCGTGTATTTTTTGCTATTCTAACATCTACTTTTTATTGACGCCTATTTGCGATAGATATTCATTGCTAACAGCAAAAGTCTGGAAAAATTTTTCAGATAGCGATAGCCAGTAGGATCGGCCATCTTTTTGCTTACGTTTAATAATAAATTTTTTATTTATTAATTCTTTTATGTGATCATATGCTCCTGATCCTCTTAAAATTATCAGGTCTGATTGCAAAATCTTTTTTTTAATCGCAATTGTTGCAAGTGTTCGTAATTCTGATGTTTTTAATTCAGAGGGTAATAAATCCTCTACAAATTCATTTAAACTTGTTTTTAACTCAAGGCAATAAGAATTGTTTATTTCATTTAATTCTATAGCAGATTTTGAATTTGAATATTTTGCTTTTAATTCATTAAGTGCCTTGATAATAGATGAAATGTCAGCATTAGTTATTTCTGAAAGATTTTTTTTTGATATAGGCCTACCCTTCAGGTATAGAATAGCCTCCAATTTAGTAACTAGTTCTATATCAGGCAAGTTTTTAGTAATCAGATCAGCTTGAGTAATTTTTTTACTTACTAACTCTCTCCTAAGTTACCTTATTTTTAATTTGATGCACCTAAGAATAATTTATATGTTTGATTACAAGTCTCATTCCAATATTTGTAGCCTAAGAGTTTAACAAATTGATTCCAGTCTTTTATTTCACTACTATCTATTAATACTCCAATAACAATTTTCCCAACATCTGCCCCATGATTTCTATAGTGAAAGATACTTATTGTCCAATTGGATTTCATATTTCTTAAGAAATTTATTAATGCTCCTGGTCTTTCAGGGAACTCAAATCTATATAATAATTCGACCAAATTTGATTTATCTGATTCAATAATTTTTTGTGGTAATCGACCACCTACCATATGTCTTAAATGATTTTTGGATAATTCATCATTACTTATATCTATAAAAGGATAATTAGAATTCCTAAATTCATTAAGAAGATTTTCCTTATCAATTAAACCATTAACCTCTATCCCTACGAATATTTGAGCATTAATAGAATTTGACATCCTGTAACTAAATTCAGTTAGGTTTCTATTTTTTAACAAAGTACAGAAATTTATTAAACTTCCAGCTTTTTCAGGTATTTCAATAGCGAACATTGCCTCTTTGTATTCTCCTAAGGCTGCTCTTTCTGCGACAAATCTTAGTCTTTCAAAATTCATATTAGCCCCACATGCAATCGCAATCATATTTTTATTTGTGTATTTTGAATCAAATATATCTTTTTTCATTCCCGCAATAGATAATGCTCCAGCTGGTTCTAAGATTGATCTGGTATCCTCGAATACGTCCTTTATAGCAGCACAAATTTCATCAGTATTTACAGTAATCATTTTATCGATATATTTTTTCGCAATTTCAAATGTTAATTCACCAACTTTTTTTACTGCGACACCATCTGCAAACTGACCTACTGATGATAATTCTGTAATTTCTAAATTTTTTAATGATTTTGTCATTGCGTCAGCATCTTCAGGCTCAACTCCAATTATTTTGACTGAAGGCCAAATTTTCTTAATATATATAGAGATTCCAGCTATTAACCCCCCTCCTCCTACAGCAACATATATCGCATCTGGTGGTTCAGGCAGCTGTTGTTCAAGCTCGATTGCAATAGTTCCCTGACCAGCTATTACTTCAGGATCATCAAATGGGTGAATAAAACACAAGTTGTTTTCTTCACTTAACCTTTTTGCTTCTCTATATGTTTCATCATAATTATCGCCAAATAAGATAACCTTTGCCTTTAGATTTCTAACAGCTTTTATTTTTACTAATGGAGTTGTTTTCGGCATTAATATAGTCGCACTGCAATTTAATTTCAATGCACTTAGGGCTACTCCTTGTGCATGATTACCAGCACTAGATGTAATTACTCCATTCGAAAGTTTCGATTTTGGTAGTTTTCGCATTTTATTAAATGCTCCTCTAATTTTAAAAGAAAAAACATCTTGCAGATCCTCCCTTTTCAAGTAGATATTATTATTTAGTGTTTTACTTAGATTATTGGCTTTTTCCAGAGGCGTTTTTTTTGCAACTTCGTAGACTTTAGCCTGAAGTATTTTTTTTAAATAATCTTCCATATATATATATTTAGCATTAAATATTAATCTAATAAAACATTACATAATCTATTTCATGAAAAATACTCATTTTGCACCTTCGCGTTTTAGATTGTATAAGTAAATATTTTAATATAATGCTTTTAAGCGAGTTAAGTCATCCTAACGAGCTACATGGCTTAACGATATCACAATTAGAAGAAATTGCCTGTCAAATAAGAGAAAGACATTTGCAGGTAGTTTCAACTAGTGGAGGTCACCTAGGCCCCGGATTAGGAGTTGTTGAATTAACTCTTGCTTTGTATCAAACACTTGATCTTAATTTGGATAAAGTTGTATGGGATGTGGGTCATCAGGCGTATCCGCATAAGTTAATTACAGGTCGCTTTAAAAATTTCGACTCACTTCGTCAACAAGGAGGTGTTGCCGGTTACCTAAAAAGAAGCGAAAGTAGTTTTGATCATTTTGGTGCTGGACACGCCAGTACATCAATATCAGCTGCCTTAGGAATGGCAATAGCAAGAGATAGAAATGGTGAAAATTATAAATGTGTGGCAGTTATAGGTGATGGTGCATTGACAGGGGGAATGGCATTAGAAGCTATAAACCATGCTGGACATATGCCTAATACACCTTTTGTTGTTGTACTAAATGATAATGATATGTCTATATCTCCTCCTGTGGGTGCTCTTTCAACTTATTTAAATAGAGTAAGACTTAGTCCACCTTTACAGTTTTTATCAGACAGTGTTCAAGAAAGTGTTAAAAATATTCCAATTATAGGTAAGGATTTACCAGAAGAACTAAACAATATCAAAGGAAGTGTCAGACGTTTAGCGGTACCAAAGGTTGGAGCAGTTTTTGAAGAGCTTGGTTTTAAATACATGGGGCCAATTGATGGACATGATATTTCTAATCTTATTAGTACTTTTAATGCAGCTCATAAACTTAAAAAACCAGTTCTTGTCCATGTTGTCACTACAAAAGGGAAGGGTTATCCTTATGCAGAAGCTGATCAAGTAGGTTACCACGCTCAATCATCATTCGATCTTTCTACTGGTAAATCAATTCCTTCAAGCAAACCTAAACCCATCAGTTATAGTAAAATATTTGGTCAAACACTCTTAAAAATTTGTGAACAAGACAGCAAGGTTATAGGAATTACAGCAGCAATGGCTACTGGAACTGGTTTAGATTTATTGCAAAAAAGTATTCCTGAACAATATGTTGATGTAGGAATAGCTGAACAACATGCAGTAACATTAGCTGCAGGAATGTCCTGTGATGGACTTAAACCCGTAGTAGCTATTTATAGTACTTTTTTACAACGTGCATTTGATCAACTTATTCACGATGTTGGCATTCAGAATCTACCTGTATCTTTTGTCTTAGATAGAGCAGGAATAGTTGGTGCAGATGGACCAACGCATCAAGGACAATATGATATTAGTTATATGAGAGCTATTCCGAATTTTGTTCTTATGGCTCCTAAAGACGAAGCTGAACTTCAAAGAATGTTAATTACATCTATCAACCATAAGGGTCCCACTGCCCTGCGTATACCTAGAGGTTCAGGATTAGGTGTGGCAGTAATGGATGAAGGATGGGAACCTTTAGAGATTGGTAAAGGTGAAATATTGGAGAAGGGAGAAGATGTATTAATTATTGCATATGGATCCATGGTTGCATCAGCAACAGCAACATCAAGTTTATTAAGAAATAGAGGTTTAAGCGTATGTGTTGTTAATGCTAGGTTTGTAAGACCTCTTGATCAGGATTTATTGATTCCCTTAGTAAGTAAGATTAAAAAAGTAGTGACAATGGAGGAAGGGACTTTAATTGGAGGTTTTGGTTCAGCCGTTGTTGAAATGCTAAACGACAACGAAATTAATGTACCGGTTTATAGGATTGGTATTCCTGATGTGCTCGTTGATCATGCTTCACCTGATCAGAGTAAAGAAAAATTAGGTCTTAATCCTGATCAGATTACAGAGAATATTATGAAGAAATTTAATTTATATAATTAAAATTACAAATAATAAATCCTACAAAACACCTCTAGAAGCTAACCCAAGAATTGCTCCAATACCAAAAATATGTCCTAGACAATTTGCTCCAACAACAGAAGCATGACTTAAACCACCATAGAATTTAGAATTTGGTATTTCAAAACCTTCATTTGGTTTTCTTATTGTTGCTCTTGCAATTGCATAAGCAAAAACATTACATGCAATCATTACGACGGCACACTTTGGAGACCAAGAAAAAGTTGCTGGATCTGCAGCTGCAAATAATGTAGTA
>MDTE01182968.1_pt1 | contig 20790 bp, 20 predicted proteins | sample 811231 | NCBI WGS metagenome assembly MDTE01 (sample SAMN05326651, study PRJNA326480) | marine metagenome | isolation source: seawater | place: Indian Ocean: Red Sea | collected 2010
TGAACAGCAGCGCACTTTCAACAATAGAGATGAGTTTTCTGGTAACAACCCTCGCTTGTTTGATTATTCGCATATTTTTGATTTTTTTTACCTTCGTACTTCGCTTTACGGATACCTTTACGAAGGTACGAAGGTACGAAGGTACGAGTTACCTTCGTACAAGTTTACAAATACCTTCGTAATACTGAAGGTAACACTTATTAGTCTACCTTCGTAGTAGACAAAGTTCTCTTACGAAGATATTAGACTGATATTTATTATGATACGAAGGTAATTAAAAATAATGTTGTGGGGTTTAGGGGCCATTGTTTTTGAGATTTAGCTCTCACAAAAGGACACTACACGCGTCTACTCTGTGCGCTGGAATGGAGAATACCCTGTGACCAAGCTGACTCTGAACTTCAACATCCTCCACATTTACCTAGCTAGCTAGTTCGCCGCGATAAGTGAGGGCTCCATCTCCGCAGGCGCCTCGTATCCCATGAGGTTGATGTAAGTCGCAGTGACGTTGGCGAGGCCAGCCTTGGGAAGGTCGTCCCGGAATTTGACAGTTGCAGGGAGCGCAGGGCCACCGATGGCAACGGGAACAGGCGCGAGGGTGTGCGACGTGAGAGGAAGAGGGGCGCCATCTTCACCCATCAGGGGTTCGTTTTTCTTGTTGCGCTGGACCATATCATCTGCGTTGCCGTGATCAGCGGTCACAAGGTACATCCCTCCAAGCTCATCGACAAGGTCAAGAAGCTCCTTCACGCACGCGTCACACTCCTCGCACGCAGCAATGGTCGCCTGGAGGTCACCAGTGTGCCCGACCATATCCGGATTGGCATAATTGACACGCACGACATCATACTTACCGCTGCGAAGAGCCTCCTTTCCAGCGGCAGTGATTTCACGCGCTTTCATGAGAGGCGCCTGGTTGAAGGGCACATTGTCACTGGGTATCTCAACATAGGTCTCGAGATTTTCGTTGAAATATCCAGAGCGGTTGCCATTCCAGAAGAAGGTCACATGGCCAAATTTCTGAGTCTCACTGCATGCAAAGGTCTTGAGTCCATTTGCTGCAAGGACTTCACCGGAAGTGCGCTCGATGAGGGGAGGAGGAACAAGGTAGTTGGCAGGGAGCTTGAGGTCCCCGTCGTACTGCATAAGCCCTGCGAACTTGACCTTCGGAAATCGGACACGATCGAAATCCTTAAAGTCGGGATACTCAAAAGCCTTGGAAATCTCGACGACGCGATCGGCGCGGAAGTTTGCGATCACCACTGCATCATCATCCTCGACGGTGCCAACAGCCTTGCCCTCTTCACCTACGATGACAAAAGGCTCGAGGTACTGATCGCTGTCGCCACCCTCCTTGAGCTTCTTGAGGGCCTCGATGGGATCCTTGAACTTGTTAGGGGCCTCGCCAAGAACGTGAGCTTTCCAGCCCCGTTCGACCATGCCCCAGTCGGCCTCGTAACGGTCCATGGTGACCTTCATCCTTCCACCACCAGAAGCAACCTTAGCATCACAACCCTCGAGGGTAGCAAGGTCTTTCACAAGCGTCGACATGTACTCGTGACAGGTTCCGTCAGGAACATCGCGCCCGTCGGTAAGGACGTGCAGGCGAAGCCTCTTGCAGCCGTCAGCCACGGCACCCTGCATGAGGCCCTTGAGCTGATCGTACCTCGAGTGCACACCGCCAGAGCTCAGCAGAGTGATGATGTGCAGGGTGTTCGCCTCGAAAGCAGGTTTAACGTATTGCCAGCCAGCGTCCTGGAAGATAGATTTCTTCTCAAGGGCAATATCGACCAGGGATGCGCCCTGAGCGATTATCTTTCCGGCACCGAGCGCGTTGTGGCCGACCTGAGCACAAGGGAAGCGGCGAGGGTCACTTTTCGGGGCAAATAACTTTTTCCCGGAACGATCTGGAACAGGCAACGCACCTCGCTGTTACCCATGTCCTGGTCGGTCGGCAGGCCGACGGCAGGGCCGTGAGCTAGGACGCTTCGATAGTATGCGGATCCCTTTGCCGCGAGGGAATCCATGGTGGGCGTCTTCGCAACGTGGCAAGCGTTGAATCCGTCTTTGACAGGATTCTCGCCCCAGCCGTCCAGGATGCACACCAGGACGGGCTTCTTCCGCGGAATCACAGGATGAGGCGCGAGCTCCATTGTGACTTGGCCGGAACCTTTTGAAACGCGTTCAACGATGGATCGAGGTGAGTTGCGCGGTCGTGCGCGCGTTCTTCACTGCCGCCGCCCTGGAAAAGCGCGACGAATAAAAAAGGCCGAAAGGATCTTATCTGTGAGGGGATCGACGAACCCTCGTTGACGAGTTTTCGCCACCCCGATCAAGGACCGATGAATTCACTTGTCTCGCGTTTCTAGCCTCCGCCGGCCAGCCTGCAGGAATGGTCCAGGAACCAGGATTTTGGTCCTGTCCGCCATTGCTCGAGAATCAAACCGCGTGAAGAATATCGCCCGCGCGCATAGGTTTTCCTAGCAGCGAGTACCAGCTCAGACGAATACTACCGTACGGGTGTCACGGAAGGGCTTGACGGCGCGAGCTTCTCGTGAAAAACGCGCACATCGAGGGGAAGTCAGCGGCATGGCGAAAAGCCTTGTCGCCACCTTCACGTTCGAGGGCGAGGAACCCAAGACGGTAAGAACGAGGGCATGAAGCGCGTCGATCCCACTAACGATACGCACCTTGTCAATCTTGAGTTCGACACGTTTCTGAATCGTTCATCGTTTCTTTCCTCGACCGTGTCCAGGTGTCGACGGAAGTCAAAGGCAAACTCTCAGACGCACTCCTAGACTTCAGGGCTGCTTGCATGGAGCACCTAACATCATGCATCAGTGCACAGAACAAAGATGGAACAGCCGAGGTGAACGACGACGCCTTCGCAGACAATAGCGATGTGGAGGAAGATAATGTGGATGCGTTTCTCAAGGGTAAAAAGAACAAGCGACAGAAGACGTAGCGATGACAACACCTGGGCTGCTCTTTTGCCGCCTCTCTGTGCAGTCGCGGCATTTTATCTTGGGTTCCTCGACTTGGGAGTTTCGAGGAAGCATGGCGACATTATCTGTTGTAATCTTCGATTTCCTGCTCAACTAAAACGTCTTGTTCAATCTGGTTCGCTCGGCATTGTCCAGTAGCCCGCCCGCCTTGAAAGGACACCGCGACCGCAAAACATTCCTCGACTTTTTATGCGAAGTAACAAACCTTAAACCTTTGTGAACGCGACCACGTTCGCCCCACTCACACAGTCAGCGATGCTTCGCAGCCAACCTTGCGTGAACATCAACACTGTTCTGAGGTATACCAGCTCAACTAGTGTCAGACATCAACGTCCCGTGAACACTCGCAGTGTAATCAAGCGATCTGGCGTGAACGCGTCGACTTCGGTGCGCACTCGCGAACTTTTAGCCTTCTGTTGAAATTTTGCCCGCCCGGCAGCTGACGACCCCTCGACCCGCCCGCAGCCAATGACCGACGCTTCATTTCTGCAATCTCTGGAACTCAATGAGGATCGTTTCGTAAGCCTTCTTCGTAATCTCATCGGGGAGGCTGAGTACCTACAGAACACGGGGGTGGGAACCGCCTACGTGCCACAGGAGGACCGCGCCATTAAGCACGTGCTTGAGGTACTGGCGCCTCACCGAAAGGAAAATGGCGGGCCCCTGGAAATCGATCACGTCACGTATGCGGAGGGACGTGGCAACTTGATAATTAAGTATCCCGGAACTGGTTCATCTGAGGATGTACTGAGCTTCGTGGGCTCTCACCTCGATGTTGTGCCAGCAAACCCGGATGTATGGAAGGTCGATCCTTTCAGTATGACAGTTGATGGAGACAAGCTGTATGGCCGAGGTACAACAGACTGTCTCGGCCACGTCGCGTTGATGACGACGTTATTCTCGCAGCTGGCTGAGCTGAAGCCAGAACTAAAGACTACCTTGACCTGCGTTTTCATTGCAAGTGAGGAAGCTTCTGGACCCGGTATCGGCGTGGATGGTTTGGTGGCTGAGGGGAGGTTGGACCACTGCAAGCCAGGTCCGGTCATTTGGGTTGATTGCGCAGATAGCCAGCCTTGTATCGGCACCGCAGGTGCGATTACGTGGCATCTCACGGCAAATGGGCATCGTTTTCATTCCGGTTTACCGCACAAAGGCATAAATGCCATAGAGATGGGCATGGAGGCGGTAAGCCGCATCCAGCAAAAATTCTACGAATCCTTCCCAGCTTGCGAGAAGGAGCGGGAATACAAGTTCATTACGCCCTCAACTATGAAGCCGACTCAGGTAAAGTGCGCCCCTGGAGGATTAAATCAGATTCCTCCTGAGGCGACGATTAGCGGAGACATACGCTTAACTCCCTTCTATGACGTCGCAGCACTAAAGGCGTGCATCGAGGCGGAGGTTGCAGCCATCAACGCTGATATCGAATCTCTTCCCGTACGTGGACCGTGCTCCAAGTACGTCATCAGGCCTGAGGACGGTGAGCCCATCGTGGGGCATCTAAAATTGGAATGGGGTGATCATTTATTGACTGGGATCGCATGCGATCTGACGTCTCCCGCTTTCAAGTTGATGTGTGACTCGATAAAAGACGTTAAGGGGGTGGCTGAGCCGTACTCTCTTACCGGCTCACTTCCCCTGGTGCATGATATGCAGTCTGAGGGTTTCGATATTCAACTCATCGGTTTCGGACTCATGTCCACCTACCACGCAGACAATGAGTACTGCTCGTTGAATGATATGAAAGATGCAGCGAGGATCTTGGCGACGCTCATAGCGAAGTTTGACCTGCGTTGACATGAGGGAAGTTGCAACTTTTATCTGAGCCAAACAGCAAGTAGATAGAACTTTCTACAAGACTTAACGTTATCTGCTCGCGTTACTTCACCACCTGCAGACCGCTTGACACCGAGGCGAGTGTGACCGTCCATGCGTTGCATGTCGACCATCCCGTGCGTACAGCCCTTGACCTGGACAAAGGGTCACAGCGGGAACAGCACAAGAGTGACGAAGAGCTGCCGGCCAGCTCGCAAGATGGATTTTCCCTTGGGAGCGACCTCTTCGACGGTCAACCTCCCGGAGACGGTTCTCAGCTGGTAATTCATGTTGCAATATTTCATCACCGCAAATATAGCTGCATGTATCCGCGCTAAGCTCGCTGCACTTCTCCCAGGGACGAGCTCAAAGGGATCGCCGCGAGCACGGAGACGGGAAAGAAGATTGCCGAAGAGGAGAAACTGCGTTCTCAAGGTGAAGGTTCTCCACACGTGACAGCCAAGCTGCGACTTTTTGGTGCGTCTGAAGATGATGTTAGGGTTACGTTATACAGAGACCACGCAGGTTGGTGTCCTTATTGTCAGAAAGTATGGATGATGCTCGAGGAGAAGAAGGTTCCGTATCGAATAGAGCGGATCAACATGAGGTCTTATGGTGAGAAGCCTGCTTGGTTCCTCAAGAAGGTGCCTTCCGGGTTGCTTCCTGTCCTAGAGCTGGACGGAAAGATCATCACAGAGTCTCTTGTCATAATGCAAATTATTGAACAGACGTTTCCTGACATTCCGATGATTCCGGAGGAACACTTTGACCGTGCCAACACACTGCTTCGTCTGGAGAGGCAGCTGTTCTCTGACTGGTGTGGACTCGTGTTTCGCCCTTCAGGACCGGGACCGTTTGGCGGTGGAGCTAGGAAGCAATTCGAAGAAACGTTTGACAAGGTAAATGCAGCGTTGGGAGAATTACCGGGACCCTGGTTCCTGGGCGGTGACACTCCATCTATTGTTGATTTGCAGTACGTATCACACGTTGAACGGATGAATGCATCTTGCCTGTACTGGAAAGGACTCCAACTCCGTTCCACCGAACGTTGGGCAAACATAGAAAGATGGTTTGCAGCTTTCGAAGAGAGGCCTTCTTACGTGGCTACAAAATCAGATTACTACACTCACGTGATGGACATACCTCCCCAGTACGGGCCGGGATATTCAGACTCTAGTGATGAGGTCAAGGAAGCACAGTTGAAGATTGATGGGCATGCTACCTGGAGACTTCCTCTGAGTCTGTCCTCCAGTGATGCGGAACCTCTACCCGATTCAATGAACCCCGGGGATGAGGCTGCTCGCCATGAGGCGGCTTACAAACTCATTTCAAACTACGATGCAGTCGTCAAGTTTTGTTGCCGAGGCATGGGTGAGCGAGGAGCTAAGCAGTTTGGAGCTCCCCTGGCAGACCCTACTGCGGTGCCAAACCTGAACTATAAGGAGAAAGTGGACAAGTTGCTGCGTACCACCGTGCTTTTGTTGCTCGATGGATCTGCCGGTGTCTCCACGGGTGAGACAAGCGAGGAAGGGAAGGATGTGGCGTCATGTCTCGCCTACCTTCGCGACCGTATCGGCGTCCCACGTGACATGTCTTATCCTGCAGCCATGACATTACGCGCCCACCTGAACTATGTTATTGACGCGATTTAGGTCATGTTCGTGCGGCCAAAAGCAGTGACGCTCTATTTAGGCTTGATTCAATATGCAACCGAACCAGCGCATTTAAATTTCGTACAACTTCTTGCTGTTCACTCAAGTCCCGAGCCGAGCCTCTCTATCAAGAACCTCAGGAGAAAACTTCATGAAGAAGTTTGTCCTTGGATGAATCTGTCCCTCAACAGGCGCATAGTATGCGCTGACCTCAGCGGGAAAACCAGCTATATCAAGCACTCCTTTAATAATGCCAGCCACAAAAGCCGCGCAGTTCAAGTCGCCCAGGTCTTTTGGCACACTAATGAATCTGTTCACCAGCGGACTTCGATCGCTGATGACGTATTCGTCATCGTTGTACACCTCAAGGGAGTCTGCAACCTTCCCAAACAAACACCTCCAAATGTTCGTGTTGATGAACTGCAGAATACCTTGTAATCTGATTTCTCGTCGGTTGCCTTTCTCTCTGTATGATAAAATCTCCAACATCCTCACCCCCACTCCTGTTCCAGCATCTTCGAGCCTGATTTAGTCACGTGGAGGGATGAAGTGAGGTGAACTCAGAGCCGACAGCTTGGCGAGACAAAAGCGAGTGTTATTCGAGATCCAGTCTCACGGTGGGCGTACCTCCGTTCAAGTTCGGCGATGCTACTTGCGCGTGTCCTGTGATACTGTACAATCTCCGAAAACAAGAACGCGAACGCGCTGAGGCTCACTTCGCTTTTCCCCTGGTTTGGGTGGTAACATGAGGAGGACGCTGAGTCATCGAAGAGAGTGAGAGACGCTGTGTCATCGCACCTTGGGCAAAGGTCGATCGACGCTGCTGATTTGGGGACCCTTGCGTTGCATGAAGTCGACCTTGTAGGGTGCGAGGCTCACGGGTCCCGCCGAATGAGGGGGCTCGGACAGTGCAAGTAGAGTTCTGGACACTCAAGCTCAATAGACACTAGCTCAGCAGCTCAGTTGAATATCATAGTCAAGGCTTGTGGTTTGGTGCTAACTCATCTTACCAGTGTGGCGTACTAACTCAGCTAAGTATAATGTTTGCTATGCTACTAGTGAATTCTAAAGGAGCTCATCATTCTCATCATGTCCTTCTACGACTCACGTGATCCCAGATGCATACTTGCAGGTACTCGTCAGTCGTGATGTCGGTTCGAGTTGTGTTGTCACCTGGACGCTTGTGCGGGTCAACGTTAATCACCTTTCGGTCACGTTTGTTTTTGAACATCAAGCCAGCCTCGTTATCACCGATAACCTGAAAATTCGGCGTTGCATTGCACGTTGCTTTCTGCGTCTCCCAGTTGAAAAAAGAGAGATCCGTCGCCTTTGGTAACAGACGCTGTGTTCGGTCAAAAACGGGTTCCCAATTCTCTGTCTTGAGCCTGTGCGCATAGTCGATATAGCCGGATACCTCTTGCTTCTTCGCATTCAGATCTCTGATGAATATGATCGTCGTCAACTTGCCATTTCTCACTGCTTCCTCGCGCTGAGCCAGAGCCTGCGAATTGATGAGCAGATGTGAATCACAAGCGGAAAGGTGCACGAAACTGACGACTCTAGTGCAGTTGCGTGACGGAGGAAGGCGTGAGGAACAAGTCTGTCAAACAAGTCAATGTGCGACGCCTCACCTTCAAGAGAGGAAATGTCTCCAAGTCTTTCCCCGCGGATGCCAATTTCTTCGGCTTTTTGATGGCCCTCTGTTGCTTCGCTATCTCGCTTGCCTCCTTCCGCGCGATGAACTCCGCGCGTTTCACGATTTCGCCGTTCCCACGATGCCCGAGCTCGACAAGTTGCCGGGCAAGCTCAACATCGTCCAGGTAGTACAAGTCCACCTCGCTGATCTGGCTGTCTAAATAATCCTCGTAACTTTGATGAGTGATTGGGAGCGAAACTGTCAGCAGAGGTCCAGCTCGGAAAGGAAGCCCGGTCGTGGTGGAAAATCGGGTCTTCAGAATGCTCTGGCCAGCTAGATGCCAAAAATGGCTTTGCGTGTTGCCCTCACCTCTCGAACTCCTCCACGAGAGGATCGTAGCCCCCGATGAGTTCTTCCGCGTCGTCCATAATGAAAAGATTACGGTGAACCAGTCGTCGCCCAGAAAACCCGCGAAGTGCGCTCGGATTTTTGAGGCAGCGACCTTCCCGACTCATATCTCTCGTCGGCACCACAGCGATCCAGTCATCACTCTGTCTGGGGGCCGTGCACCACGTCTTATTTTTGAAAATCGAGAGTTCCACCACGTCACTTTGACTACCCGCCGTCACGCGTGGACGCCGTATCTATCGGTTTCATCGCCAGAGGAGGGAGAATACGCTCCAATATATTGATTCGCGTCATCCATCCATTCAGTCCACAAGCGACAACGACGAACGAGCAAGATCTTTGTCCCATAGAAGCACACACCAGCGACTCCTGAAAACATAGCGATGGGCATCAAAGGCCTGACGAAGCTCCTATCTGACTACGCCCCCGGCTGCATGCGCGAGCAAAAGTTCGAGGGCTATTTGGACCGCAAGGTTGCTATCGACGCGTCGATGCACATCTACCAGTTCATGATGGTCGTCGGACGAAGCGGTGAGCAACAGTTGACAAATGAAGCTGGTGAAGTGACGAGTCATCTGCAGGGCATGTTCACGCGAACCCTCCGCATGTTGAAGGCTGGAATCAAGCCCGTGTATGTGTTCGATGGAAAGCCTCCGACCATGAAAGGTGGCGAACTTGCCAAACGAAAAGATAAGCGAGAGGCGGCCGAGTCGGCACTCGAAAAAGCAAAGGAAGCCGGTGACCAGGAGGAGATCGAGAAGTTGAGCAAACGAACCGTTCGCGTATCCAAAGTGCACTCCGAGGAGGTTATGAAGCTGGCACGGCTTTTAGGTCTGCCTGTTTTCGAGGCGCCGTGCGAGGCTGAGGCGACTTGCGCTGCACTATGTAAAGCTGGTTTGGTCTACGCGGCTGCGTCTGAAGACATGGACACTCTGTGCTTTTCGACGCCAAAGCTGGCTCGCAACCTGATGGCGCCTTCCTCTCAGGAGAAGCCGATCCTCGAATTCGACTTTGATAAATTGCTGGCCGGCCTGGAACTAACTTGGGATCAGTTTATCGACGTTTGCATTCTCTGCGGATGCGACTATTGCGACAGCATCAAGGGTATCGGGCCCATCAATGCGCTGAAGTACATCAAACAGTACGGCAACATCGAGGGTCTGCTTGAGCACCTCGACAAGGAGAAATATCCGGTCCCTGATGACTGGCCTTACAAGGAAGCTCGAGTTCTATTCCAAAACCCTGAAGTCGTGCAAACTGATGGACTGACTTTGAAATGGACTGCGCCAGACGAGGAGGCTGTTGTAGCATTCCTGTGTGGTGAAAAGTCCTTTAACGAGGACAGGATCAGAAAGCAGCTTGCAGATCTCAAGAAGGCAAGAAGCCAGGGCGGCCAGAACCGTTTGGAGACGTTTTTCGGCGCCGCTACCGTCAAGTCGTCTACGGTTGGCAAGCGAAAGGAACCGGAAAAAGGCAAAGGCAAATTTGGGGCAGCTGGTGGAAAGAAAAGCAAGGGGGTTACGAAGAGAAAATTTTGAACAGGCACATGAAATACGGGAAAGAAGCGTTATGAATGAATATACGTACGTTACTCAATAGACTATCGGTCCTTGCAAACTCCCCGTGGCAAATTGACGCACAATCGGTTCCTCGCAGGTGTCAAACTCTTCTGATGTGCCCTCCCAAACTACTTTGCCGGCGTGCAAGAAGATGAGCCTGTCCACAGCGCGTCTGATTGTGCTGTGCTGATGCGTGACAACAATATAGCTCGCAACGCCTCCTTTTTTCTCCTCGTAGCTGGCTGCGGTCTTGTTTCCCGTGTGAAGATTACGCATGAGATCTTCCACCACGGTCGATGCCACCGGATCCAAACCGGCCGTGGGCTCATCATACATCACGACCTCCTCGAGGGCATCATCGTTGTCAGAGATGTCCTCCTTGATGATGGCCCGCGCGAGAGCGGCACGCTTCTTCATGCCACCACTCAACTGAGCCGGATATCTATCCTCTACGCCACTCAGCCCGACTTGAGCGAGAGACTCCTTTATAAGACCTTTGATGACATCTTCCGGCAGATCGCTGTGCTCATATAGCTTGAATCCAACGTTCTCGCCCACCGTCAAGGAGTCAAACAGTGCCGCGCTCTGAAACACCATTCCAACCTTTAAGTTAGGGTCCTTCTCGTCACTCAGAAGCCCTACACGCGGTCTGCCACGAATGATGACTTTGCCCTCGTCCGGCTGAAGCAAGCCGGCCATTATCCTGAGGACTGTGCTCTTCCCAGTGCCAGAGGAACCGATTATGCCAACAGCCTCCCCTCTCCTGATCTTGAAGCTTGCCCCGTCCAACACAACCTTCTTCCCGAAGCTTTTCTTCACACTCTTCAGCTCTATCAGCACCTCCGCCTGATCATCGATCCCTTCGCTCTTCACCGCTTCCGTGAGATCCCCGATTGCCCCGCGCGCGATGCGCGACGCCTTCCTCTCTCCTCGACGGACTGTCGACCAACGGCCTCCGTCAGCGCAGTGCGCGACGCAGCGCCCAGCCCTCCGAAGCATCCTTCCCATCGAGGGATTGAGAGATATTCGCGCGCATGAGCCAAATGTCGGTCGAACGGAGAGGCAGTCCATGCTTGGATGGGCGACCGGCGACTCAATTGTGTCCGATGTGGCGAAGGATCACGCCCTGCTCACAAAATTTTTTTTCTTCCCTGCCCCTTCGCCCCCTTTGTGCCGTGCCGGCTCTGGACCGTTCTTCATCTTCAGATTAGTCTAAAATTTTATGGTTTTCCCTGGCTGGTCGTTTGTGATTCGCACGGTTTTCACAAAGGGTCAAAAATTCAACACAAACCCTCAATCGCTAATCTTAGTCTGAATTATCTGGAATCTCACAACGGGTCGGGGAAAAATGAGAGGACCACAGCGGCCCAGCCTCGCGCGAAGAGACGGGTTTTTTTTCAAGATCCACGATCCGTTGTTCGCTTAAGGACCCCGTGTCCTTTGCCGACGTGCACTGTAAGTTCCTCCAATCGAGCAAGCTCGTGAAGGGGACTAGCTCACTGATTTGCTTCGTGCGTCCGAACGCTCGAGCACCGTTCCACTGAACGCGCGTCTATCCCCTCGGACCGATCTTTTCTGCCGGTTCGCGATGACCGCGGTGTTGGGGGACTTGTCAGTCCGCCTGGAAAACCCGACCGTGAAGTGGGTGGCGGCGGGCGCCGCCGCCACCGGCGGTCTGTATCTCGCCGTGAAATACTCTTGGTTCCGTAAGAACCCTTTCCATGTTTTCTCCGGGAAGACCGGCGCGATGGCTAAGGATCTCGTCGACTCCGGCATAAACTCCTACAATAAGTTCTTCGAACAGGAGGACGGCAAGGGTGTCGGCGATAGGATCCTCAGCACCCCAGATTTCGTCAACAAGTTTTACTCTCTCATCACCGACTTTTATGAGTACGGCTGGGGAGAGAGCTTTCACTTCGCGGCTCGTGAAGTCGGCGAGAGCTTCGAGGCTAGCATCATCCGCCAGGAGACCGGTGAGACGCAGCTTGGTTTTCCCACACACCTTGTCCCCTGCCCAGTCAAGCACACAGCCTTTCGCCCGTGAAGATTCTGTCGCACTAACGACTCCGTTTTCATCTCTTCTTTGTTTGACATATTCCAGCCATCGCGGAGACCATCGGCTTGAAACCCGGCATGAAGGTGCTTGACATCGGCTGCGGCGTTGGAGGTCCCATGCGCAACATCGTCAAGGCCACTGGTGGGCACGTTACCGGGATCACCATCAACGAGTACCAGGTCGGACGATGCAAGAAACTCAACAAGGAGGCGGGAGTGGCGGATCTTACGGAGATTGTACAGGGTAACTTCATGGACGTCAGCAAGGTTTTCAAGGCGAACACCTTCGACGGCGCGTACGCCATCGAGGCAGCCTGCCACGCATCCAACACTGCTGCTCTGTACAAGGAGATTTTCCAGGTTCTCAAACCTGGCGCTCTCTTCTCGTCGTACGAATGGCTGCGCACTTCGAAGTACGACAAGAACAACAAAATTCATGTGGATGTTGTAGATGGTATCGCCGAGGGAAATGCACTCCCTGAGGTTCGCACCATTGAAGAGTGCATCGCTGCCGCTAAGGAGGCTGGCTTCGAGGTTCAGTACACCTTCGATCGCGCCACCACTGGTGGTGTACCTTGGCAGGCGGCCATGAAGTCCGCTCGTAGGGCTGCTTACCTCACACATATCCTGACTGGTGTGCTTGAGTTCATTCGCTTCGCACCCAAGGGTACTCAGGCGGTTCACACCATGCTTCTCAAGGCTGCCGTCAACCTGGAGAAGGGCGGAGATCTCGGTATTTTCAGCCCTATGTATCTCATCGTGATGCGGAAGCCCACCGCCTGATGTCGCCTCTCGAGGACATCCCTGATAGTTCAGGTATTACGAAATGAACTTTTATTTACAATCTACCAGCGTCCCGGCGAATGGTGGCCCCTCCTACTGAGGACATCGAAGAGAAGAGTTTGCTCGGATTGCTAGCCAGGGTGACTGACCTTCCGTTGTTCTGAGGTTTTCCACGCATTTGCCTGTAGTCAGCTATCACCTGCTCTCTTAGCGCTTGCATTTCTGCAACCCGGCGCAGTCCAACACCGGGTGTGGATCCGTTTTTCGCTCTCTTTCCTGGATTTTTGCCCTGCGCAGTTCTCATGAGGTCCTGGAATATTTGTGCTTGCCGATTCCCACCCTTCCCACCTGCTATTTTATGGCCAGACTCTGCCACCGGCACAGAGGACGAACCCTTGCCACCGCCCTTTCGCTTCAGCGTTATCGTCGGAGGCGCGTCGGCGATTTCACCGAAACCCGGTTCGCCACCTCGGGAGCCCTCCGCTTTTCTAGCTGTGCCTCCCTGCATGAAAGCCTCGTCCTCTTGTTTAGCCAACTTGGCTGCCTTCCTTGCTTCGCGTTTGCGCTCCCTCAAAGACATGTATTTCCTCTTCGCTTTTCTCCCTTCCTCATCGTCATCCCCTTCAACCACTGGGTTGCCTTTTCGCTTGTATTTCTTTCCGCTGTCGAGCTCGTCATCGTCATCGCGAATCTCTCCGTCGCCTCTGTCCGGGCCATTGTTCAAGTCCTCATCTTCGTCGTCGTCACTGGACAGAGCAGTCACGCCAGCCTCGACCCTGGCTTTCTCAGATTCAATGTCTGTCTTCAAACTTTCTAAACCTGAAAAAACCAGATCTTGCTCGTCGTCAGAAACTTCGAGTCCTTGTGAAATGAGCCGCTGCCTTTCGCGCTTAGCTTGCTGCTTCTTTGTGCGGTTGGTCGCCTCCATGAATCTTCTGAAAGACGAAGGGGCCTTGAGCATGTCCACGTTTGAAACCTGGCCCTCCACTAGTTTTATCTTTGGCTCCCTGACAATCGATCCAGCGAGGAGTTTGCTCAGTGTTTAACGTGAGTAATGCACATGCGCCGGATGAAGTAGATTTCCGACTCACCTGAACGTGCCGGTCTTCTTGTCGAACGCCTTGGCATTTTCTTGTAGTTTCTGGCGGCGGCGCGCTCCCTTGCCCTTCCCGGCAATGCCTCCCATGTGGCGTTCAGACGGCTAGTTCTACGGTTTTGATCGTCGCACTCGTTTGTATTGCCCTTTCTACTGTTCATCAACGAAATTGCTGCGCACAGAAGCTGTGCCTTCCTCAGCTCCTGCACCGCCTCCGGCAGTTCGTTGGGAAAACAAACTCCTTGCAAACCAAATTATTTCCACATTCCACCTTTCCACCAATGGAAGGAGCAGCATGGTGGCTGAAAGAGCGGCGACCATGTTTTTCCTCGGCGCTCGAATGCGCATACCATCCCAGGTACGGCGGACCTTTGGGGTCGATAGGAAAGTGTCAACGGCATCGCGCAAACCCAAGGTCTCCGTTCGTGCACAAGGTACTTCGAACGCCTCAGTAGCCGTGCTCGGCGCTGGAGCTGCGGGACTGACGGCTGCTTACTTTGCAGCCGTGTCCGGAGCTAAACGGGTAATCGTATACGAACGGACGAGCGAGGCTGGAAAGAAGATTCTTATGAGTGGTGGAGCGCGCTGCAACGTCCTCCCTGTCTCCGCGAGAGTCGAGGATTTCGTCACGGAGTCGACACCTCGAAAGCTGAAAAACATCATGGCAAGCTGGAATGTCGAGAGATGCAGGGAGTGGCTCGAAAATGACATCGGATTAGAGCTGGGCATCGAACACGTCACTAATAAATATTTCCCCCTGAGTAACAATTCTCGAGAGGTGCGCGATAAGCTTGTCGAGGCTTGCCTGCGGGAGGGGGTTGACATAAGATATGGTGCCTCTGTGGAGGGTCTTCGCCGCGTGAGCGATGATGGGGCAGACGGCGAAGCATGGTCGCTTCTCATGAGAGATTGTCCAGATGAACGAGTCTCAGCCGTGATCCTAGCCATGGGAGGGATGAGTTTTCCCGCAGTGGGAACGGACGGAACAGGTTACGTGATTGCACGCCGCGACTTGGAGCACAACCTGGCCGAGCCCTACCCAGCGCTTGTGCCACTCACGGGGAAACATCCTGGAGGCGAGCAGCTTCCTGGGGTGAGCGTGAACGTGTCCCTAGAATGCGAGCCAATCCCAGGAGGGATAAAGGCGGGAAAAAAGAAGAAAGCAAAAGCCAATCGTGAGGGATTTTTGTTCACTCACCGCGGATTTTCAGGACCTGCCGTCCTCGACTTGTCACACAACGTTGTGCGTTCTCTGGTGAGAACGAAAGGGTGCAACAAGGGAGAAGATGATGAGCAGAGCGATGCAGATATGGTAGAAGTAGTCCTGCCTTCACTCGTTGTGAGCTGGTCGGGAGAGTCCAGGGATGAATGGCAAGAGCGTCTTGCCGCACCTCCTGGAAAAGCACTGGTAGCTACCCGCCTTCGAGAAGGACTCCCTCAGAGGTTAGCAGATGCTCTTTTGGCTGAGGCAGGTGTCGACAACGATTGCAAAGTGGCGGACTTACGGAGAGTCGACAGACTCAAATTACTTGACGTGCTGACAAAATATCGCATACCCGTTGATGGGCATCAGGGCTATCGAAAAGCTGAAGTCACTGGTGGGGGAGTTCCATTGGACGAAATAAATTTCCAGTCGATGGAGAGTTTAAAGTCTCCTGGGGTTTATTTCTGTGGCGAAGTTTGCGATGTGTTCGGCAGAATTGGGGGGTTCAATTTTCTATGGGCATGGACCAGTGGTAGGTTGGCCGGGATGAGCGCCGCGAAGCTCGTCTCGGAGAAGAATCAGTAGGCCTTAAATTGCAAATTTATTCACTTGGGGCTGCCGCGACCTTCACCATCGCAGGCCTGATGAGAGTGTTCTCACCCATCTTGTAGCCCTTTCTAAACTCTTCTAGAATCGTATCCTCCGGTGCATCTTCGCTCTCTTCGCGCATGATCGCCTCGTGGAAATTGGGGTCGAATGGCGCCCCCACACCAGCAACGGTGGCCAGTCCCTGGTTTGTAAGGATAGTCATCAGTCCGTCGACAAGGCCCTGATACTGCGAAACTATCTTTTGCGCCTCTTCGTTTTCAGGCTTGAGATTGGCCTGTGCGAGATCAAAGTTATCGAGCGCAGGCAGCAACGCCTCGAAGAACTTGCTCTTTGCGGTCTGTGAGAGCTGCTCCTTTTCCTTGAGCGTTCGCTTCTTGAAGTTGTCAAAATCCGCATTTAGACGCAAATATTGGTCCTTGAGAGTGTCGGCCTGGTCCTTGAGGCCGACATTTGCCGCCTGGATGTCGCCAAAAGCAGACTCGATGCCGGACACTTCAGATGTGAGCTCGGGTAGAACATCTGCCAAGACGTCCGCCGCGTTTCCGGCTTCCACTGCCTCTCGAAGCTTGCCAAGTAGCTCGTTGCACTTGCTGGCCTCAACTGCTGCGGGCTCCTCCACCTCCTCGTCCCCCTCGATAACCTCGACCTCGGGCTCCGCGGCACGCCTGGCGTTTTCTTCATCATCCAAATCATCACCCTAATCAGAAACGGTGGAAAAGTTGGGTTAGAAGTAGTCAATCCATCGTGGTCGAGCTTGGGCTTCGAGGGCTTCGAGAGCTATCCGCTGAGGTGACCTAAACCCTGTGTTTGCGAAGAAGTACTGCAGATGGATGGGGTCACACTGGCTTCGGAGCGCCCGAAACTCACCTCACCCCCGGCAGCGTAAACAAGGACGTTCATAGAAGAACGACGAGGGCACCCAAACTTGACCAAGCCGGTGTCGCCACGGCGAGCCCGCGCGATAGTCGTCTTGCAACCGACGACCGCGGACGGGCGGCGGATCGGTTTCGTGGTTTGGCTAACGGAAGCGGTCGTTGCCGCGGACGATACGCTTGGTGCGAATGCGGAGAAGGCCATGGTCCTTGCGGCTTGAAAGTATGGCTAAGAATCCGAGTGAGCTCTTTCGGCTTCACGAGACGCGTCGCGCCTGTGACTCACTGATGCTTACGGGCGAATGGATAGAGAAGAAAGTTTCGGAAAGTAAAATTGTTGAAAACAGTTTTTTCGTCAAACAGTTCTCTTCGTATTTCCCGTAAAAGGTAGGAAGGTACGAAGGTACCTTCTACGAGTTATCTTACGAAGGTAAGTCTAAGTTACTTGAAACTTTTAACCCTGATTTCGATACTTTTTTCATGCATTTTATATGGCAACTTAACTCAACGTGCTAGGGTTAAAAAGTACCCTTAGTGATACGAAGATACCTCTTGTAACCGGTGGCCCGGTTAAAAATCGAGACCCTGGACTATCTATGGGATTTAGTAGACTGGATTTAGGTTAGATTAGCGGATGAGAGCCCTGCTCATCCGAAATTTTTGGAACTAAATTTTGGTGGAGCAAACAGCTTTGGAGCAAACGCGGATAAAGAGCTTGCAGGAGGACGTCTCAGTCTCCCGACTCCACCCACTGTCGCCCTCGGGACTTGAAAGATGACGACTGGCACACTGTTCCAGTCGGTTACCCATCAGGTCAGCTATTCGGCGGTGCGCCGAGGCGCTCGTGCGCAGCGTGCGGATCGATATGACCTCAGTGGGCAGGCAGGGGGCCGTGAAAGAAACCGCGTTGGAGTAATTCCTCTTTCCCTCGCGGCGAACTCCTCATCTTCTGCCATCAGCCGTGACGCTCAGGCCATAGTAGGACATGGCGCGGAGATCCCGCGCAGGCGTAATTCTTTCAGGCATGTGCGTGATCATGTCGTGCCCAGGTCAGCGGGGGATGCCGCTGCAAGCGTCTCACAGGGCGCCGAACCCGATTTACCGTCGCCGTCGAGCGGTGCACCCGCTGGCTTCATCGCAAACTTCGTGAGAGGCTTGCGGATGAGGATGGCCGCGGATCCCAACTTCCCTTTCAAGCTCGGGGCTGAAGTGTGTTTGGACGAGGTGATGACGGTGCTGGTCAATATCGGCGTGCGAGGGAACCCCCTGCAGTGGGCACTGGGGGCTCAGCTTCAAGTTCTGTGCCAGATGCTTACCGCTGCGGTAAACGATATCATCCTCGTTTACTGTCTTGCCCCCGTGAAGCAGGACGGTCTTGAAGCCAAAGAGAAGCCGAAAGAGCCGGAAATCGCGCACATCTTTCAGGAAGGTGATTTCACTTTTGCGCAGAGGATCGGGTGCTACCTTGCCAAGGGCAGGTTCTACGCGCTTGTGGGAGCATTGAGCTGTACTTTCTCGATGGCACTTGCGCTGCTACTCAGTGGCCAGATGGAGCTCTTCACGCCCGTGTACCTATTCCGGGCCCTCATGACGGGTGCTCTCCATATGGGTGTCAGTGCCAACACGCGGTATCAGATCGTCAACGGGATCGAGCGCGTCTTGTATAGCCTGTTGCCACAAAATGCAGCGCGGCTTGCAAGTGTCGGAACAAGGTTATCGAATAACCTTTTGGGAGCCCGACTGTGGATAGTGATGACGACGCTGACTGGACTAGCGTGAGCTGTATTTTGACTAAGACTTACCTTCCGAGGATAATAATGAATAATGCTATCAACCACAAAGAATGTTAGTCATGAATGTTATTAATAACCTTCGTAAAAGTTCTTATTAATCAAACAGGGAGAATGCGGTGTGCACGATATTTCCCTTGCTGATAACCTTTCGTTTCTTACTGGCATTTCCAGCTTCAAACCTACCGTTGAGCTTCTCTTCCAGATAATTCTCGCAGTCTAATATAATCCCAAGCTCAGAGTCCACGAGAATTAGACAATATGATGCCCACTCGGAATCATCGCTGGGAGTGCTTGCATAAAGCGCCCTGCGTCTTTCAAGCATCTTCATCAACACCTGAAGAGTTTTTACGTTTTCGAACCCACCACAGTGTTGTACCTCAGAAATGTATTGTGCGACTTTATCCGTGCCAAACATCCGTTTCCCCTTCAACGAATCAGAGAATTCGCCGAATTCATCCGGTGAAGCCGCGAGAATCCAGAGAACTAACAGCAAGGTATCTGATGGTGGCGACTGAGCTTTCAGATGAAACGTTGAATCTTCCTCACACAGTCCATTAGCCTCACACCACCGTAGACGAGATGCAATTTGTAATCCATCGACACCACAAAGACCCGCAGCCGCGCGTAAGGCTGGTACTCCAAATGTCACCTGGTCACCTGGGTTGTCCCGCTGACAGAACCCGTAAGATGAGAGGAGTGTTGCGTTTCCAAGCTCTCCATAGGAGTTAAACAGTTCCTCATCCTTCCCGGCGCTCCTCACCAACCTGACATACATGTAGCTCGCCCCTTCTTTCGTTGATTGTTGGGGTCGTGCACTTTCTGGCAATATACTTTCGTCTTCTATATCCGTCAGTAGCACGTGATGGCCGCCTGTGCGATGATTGAACAAATCAGCGAGTGGCACCAGCCCAACACCGACTTCGGGACAGATGGTGAATGCCCTTGAAGAAACCACAGACCGAGCGGACAAATAATCTTCGAATGTAAATCCTGATTCCGCATACTCTGACCTCGATAAAATTGGCTCTATGTGTATTGCCCACTCTGTTTTTGCTTGTGCCCTCTCATCTCGGAGGGCGAGCTCTACGTCTGTCCCTGCGAGATATCTTTTCCTGTTTTCTGGCCACAATGCCGTCACTCCTTGCTCGGCCGCTGGCAAGTACCTAAGATAGGCGTTCCAACTTGAAGATTTCCCTGCGTCGACCCCACGTTCCAGAAGCAAAGCGAAACCGAGCAAGGCGAGCCATTCTCCTTTCCCAAGAGATATTTCCAAGTCGCCAACTAACTTTTGGTGAGCGCAGCCTCCACAAGTGAGACACTGTGACGTTGGAATCCGTGCCACAATTTCGCCTGCGTTTTGGGAAGAGGGACGAAAAACAAGTCACTAAGGCTCGAAGAAGATGATGTGGGAACGAACGTGTCGAACAACTTACCAACGTCGAGGTTGCGACGAGCGAGGACGCCAACTCGAGACGTTTTATTTCTCCCCGAATCACCGACAACACAACCGAGCTCGATGGCGTCCTCGTTCCACCAGAATCCATTCGAGCGCAACCAAGCCTGCGCAGCCAAAGTTATTGCTTGATCATCATCGTTGGAAAAACGAAAGCCGCAGCTAACGTTCAGATGTGTCATTGAAAAGAAGAGAAAAGACGCAGGGAAGCGACTACATCTCGTGGGTGGGATTTTGGGACAGCGACTAACCTTTAGGTCGTTCATTTTTGGCAGAGGGGAAGGCTTGCTGAAGTCGAACCGCCGAACCAATTTGGAGAGGGACTGCGAGGGACTGCGAGAGCTACGGAACTTCCGCCCTCAGAGAACGCATATATCCGGGGACTCGCTTCTAGATTGTCTATCTCGGTATAATGGCTACGCCCTTTGGATGCACGCGCTTTTGGTCCCACTTTCCCGCCGTTTATTGATTACTTTTCGCACTCGAGACTGACCAGCTGACTGACTGACAAAGCTCTGACTGAGCCCACAGCGGGCTTGTCAAAAGTTTGGCAGCCACAACTCCTCGCAGAGCCAACCCTCCTGGGCGCCGTATCGTTCGTTTCCCGCGTGGCAGCAAGTGGTGTTCTTCTGAATCTTGCGACTCGAGATGGCGGGTATCTTAGCTGGTGCGTGCAAACCATTTCGCCTGCGCAGCCGTCAACCTGGACGACGTTGAGAGGCGACCAGCGAGGAGCGTCGAGTAGTCCCAGGATCTTCGCTTTGCCCACGAGCACGGCACTGCGTCCTAACTCCCGTCCTAACTCCGCTCTCGCAGCTGACCGTGGCGCGCTTATGATGAAAATATATCA
>MDTE01024683.1_pt1 | contig 20789 bp, 16 predicted proteins | sample 811231 | NCBI WGS metagenome assembly MDTE01 (sample SAMN05326651, study PRJNA326480) | marine metagenome | isolation source: seawater | place: Indian Ocean: Red Sea | collected 2010
AGGAGGCGGGGAGCGACAGTGAGTCTTCGTCTTCGTCTTCGTCTTCTTCGTCGTCGTCGTCGGAAGAGCGTGAGCCGGTTCGTATTCCTCAAAAGGAGCCGCTGAAGATGGCGACCGACCCGATCTACATTAAAAACCACGCGCAAAAACTTGTCGAGCGCAACGAACGAGTCAAGGCGGCGGTGGACAAGGATGGGAACAAAATGCCTCAGCGGACGCGGTCGGAAGGAGGACGAAAACGTCGCAAAAAGAAGTGAGCTCTCGCTTCAATAAAAATTAGCTACCTACTGGTATCTACGTTTCTAGTCATTCACGCCCATTCAATCCGCCCTCACGTCCCAGATTCAATTCGCGTCCCAGATTGCCACGGACCTGATCGACGCATCGGGCTCTTCCCAGTCGGTCGCAGCGATGTCGAATTTGATACCCATGTGATCGTACGATAACCAAATCATTCTTCCGACGCCGCCTTTCGTCGTGGGTTCACCCAACGCGCGCACGACGTCGACCGCGGCGCTTGTCATAGCGATGCCGCTCGGTAGCGCACCCGCGAACTCGCCGTAACCGTCGACGCCTCGCGAGTAACAATGCACCGTGTCCAGCTTACCGTTCTCGAAACACAACGAGACGCCGTGAGGCCTGTAGTTGACGAATTCAGAGCTGGGAGGAAACTTTTTTCGATCCGTCACGTCCCCGTTGACGTCTTTCACGCCGACAGCGCGCAAAAATGCCTCGACTTCGTGAGAGTCGATTGTGCGTCCCAAAGCCGCTCGGAGCGCGACGACGGTCTCGTCCTCGATCTCAACAGCCGAGGCCATCGCCGCGACATCTCGCGACTGTCCACTCGTGGACGGTGCGTCCGTTGCCATCACCCGCGCGGGTTTCAAGGGACGGTCTCAGAGTGAGGGGCGAGAGCGAGGGTCCAACAAACTGTACATGAAACGTGAACCAAACATACAAGGCTGATGGGTCTACGTGCGCGCGGCGGCCGCCGAGTCTTCATCGCTCACTTGTTTCCATTTTGCGCAATTCAACAGGGTCGGAATGAAGATGATGCTAAACGCAAGCCACACGTTCGGCTCGAATGGGAAATCGACGAGCAACGAACCGTATTTGACTCCGGCGGACGCGACGACGGATACCAATGCGAGTTTGAGTAAAAGTACGGCGTCTGAATCCGCGGACCACGCGGCGGATAAATCTTCCCAACCTTTCATGGATTCAGAACCGATGGAGATCTCGATGACTTCCGGCTCTTCGTCGGCGGCTTTGTCGTCGATTTGCGGATTCGTCTCGAGTGCTTTTGACTCGCGCGCGCCTTCCTGCGCGATGCGATACGCCGCGATGGCGCACGTTGTGTTACCAACGATGGTCAGGAACGCTTGCATGGCGACTACGCTGTTCAGAGCCGGCGAGTTGTAAAACAAATGAAATGTGCACGCCGCGATACCAGACGCGTGACATGGCACCATCCCCCACGTCAACCCTTTCCACGCCGGTCGTTTCGTCACCTCGGCGTATTCCCACACCAAACCCATGGCGATCAACCATTCCACGAGACTCGACACGTGAATCACCCACGTCGGTAGACTCAGCGCGTTCGCGGGTTCAATTCTCGGCCACGTCGAATCCCACGCCGCCGCCGCGGCGCCGACGTCACCGTTCGCCAACGCATCCGACGCCCCGAACACCACGCTCGACGCCACCAAAGCGCAAAATAACGCCGCACCGATGTCCCCCAAACTCGTCGTCTTACGTTTCCCATCTCCACCGCCTCCTTCGCTCGCCTCGCGCAAGCCTTGCCGAAAACCGAGCACGACGAACACGTTCGTCATCGTCAACAACGACTCCGCCACTCCGTGCAACACGTCCACGTTGGCCAATATCTCATCGTACTCCACCTTGGCGTATATCGCGAACGGTATCGTTCCGAACACGAACGCCAAGAGAAACTTAAATCCGAAGAGCGCCCCGCTCGGGCACTCGCTCTCCGGCTTTTGCAAAAAGTACAAAAATCCCAGGTACGGCACCAACGACGCGCCGAACAGCCCACCCTCCACCTGTTCCCACTGCGCCGCGCTCACGCCCAACGCGTCGACGTACGTCGGGTCCACCGCGCGCGTCGAAATCGCGACGCGCCTCGTCGTTTCCTCGCGATGGCTTCTTCTTCCCGTCATCGATCGCGCGCCTCTCGCGCCGTCTCTCACTCTCGCACGCGCCCCTCGCGCCGTCTCGCGCGTCGCGACACGCGCGCAAATACCCACTCGCGCCCCGCTCGCCCGCATCGCGTCTCGCCTCGCGCGCCGATCTCTGCCGCGAGCGGCGCGTTCCCTCACACCGCGACGCGCGAGCTCGCACTCGTTCGACACCATGCTCACCGCGCGCGCGTCCCTCGCGCGTCCGCGCGCGCGCGTCGCGCGCGACGACCGCTCGCGCGCTCGCGCGTCCCTCGCGCGCGTCCGCGCGTCGCGCGCGCGCGTCGTCCCTCGCGCGGGCGTCTCGGACGACGACGACCTCACCAGGCGTCGAGACTTTGACGTCTCGAGCGAGCTCGAGGCTGATATCGCGCGATACGCCGAGGCCAAGGCGCGGGAGACGAGCGCCGAGGGCGCGTCGTCGTCCGGCGCCGCGAGCGCGAGCGAATCCGAGGAGGCGGCGAGCGCGATGGATGGGATCAAGGAGGCGATCGACACGTTTTTGCTGTATGATTTTTTCGTCATCTTATTCATCCTGTCGTGGCTCATAGTGGGCGTGGGCGTGCGGTTGAGCAAAGGGAACGGGCTGTCGTACGATGAACCGTTCTTGGGGACGTGGTTGTTCTTGTGGCCGTTTCTGTTTCAGCCGTTGTTGGGGGTGCACATGCTCGCGACGTTGGTGTCGCCCGCCATCGGCTGGGCCAAGAAGAAAAATTTGGTATCGGAGGATACGTGGCAGTGAAGACTCGATTCGATTCGGTTCGATTGATTTTAATAATATGACTCACTCACCCGCGTGCTACTCGCGAACGACGCTCACATTCTGTGTCCGCGATGACCGTCGTGCGGTCGCTCCAAGGGTCCGAAGAGGTCTCGGCGTCCGGCGAGTTTCATAAAGTGACGCGCGCCCTCGATCAAGTTGTCCGAGTGCGAGTACAGAGAGCCGCCGATGAGGAGCAATAAATCGGGGCCGTACACTTCACGCATCTGTGCGATGCGCTCGAGGGTCATGCCCCCGCCCGGGGAGGGAAGAATGGCGGGAAGGTTGCCCATCGGACGCGTGCACCCGGCGTTTATGGCTTGGCACTCCTCGACGCTAAACCCGAACCGACCGCCGAACGATGGGAACACCGTGGCGTCCGCGCCCGCGAGGCGCGGCAACACCCCAAGCAACACCTCGTGACTAAATCCCGCTACTCTATTCGTGCTTCCTCCGCCGAGCATGCACCCGAGCAACGCGGGGTGGGCGATGATGGGAAGGCCAAAGCTCGGATCCGCGGCGAGGTCTCGCACCGTGTCGAGACCGGTGATGCCGGGAATCATCAAAACAGCGCCCGCACCGGCTTGTCGCGCGGCGTGCGCGCGAGAAATCACCAGGTGCGCCGGAGCGTTGATGCAGGGCGCGTATAAAACGTTTCGACCAGTCTCCGCGTTAGCGCGAGCGACGGCCTCGGCGCACATGCGCACGCGTTCGTCGAAAGGGCTGTACGGCTGATCCGCCAGCCCGTGATCGTCCTTGATGATATCGATGCCGCCCTTGGCGAATCCGTAGGCGATCTCGGCCAACTCTTGGCTCGACAAGCCCATGGGTTTGAGCGCCGTCATGACCAAGGGACCTTCGGGCACGCGTAAGAGGTGACGCAAACCATCAACCCCGAAACGCGGTCCCGGGTATTCGCGCAACACGCATTGCGGCAAGTCGACGTCCATGACCATCACATTTTCCTTCATACTCGTGTTGCCGAAAATCACGTTGACGAGTTGGGTTAACTCACCGCCCGCGGTGTCCGCGTGGTAGCTGACGACGGCGTTCCACGCGTCGGGACGCCGCGCGTGCGGTCCCGTCTTTGGTTTGGAGAGAGATTCCAATCTTCCCACGACGTGCTCGCGAATCCACGTCCCTTCGGGAACGAGCGCCGCCGGTAACTCCACCGTTTGCTCGAGGCAGATCTCTAAAACCTTCTCCCGCGCCGCCGTCTCGTTCGGAGCGATGAGCAAGTACGTCACCTCGAATCTGTCGTGTTCCACGCCGAGACTCTTCTTCGAACTTGTCCCGCTTCGCATCTTGTTCAAATCGCTCGGAGAGCTCGCAAACATGGCTTGAAAATTAGGCGCGACGACTGGAAACCTCGCGTGCGTCCCTCCTCGCGCGTCTTGATACGGCACCGCCGCTCTCGGCTTGCCTCGCATCTTGGCCAAATCCGCCGGCGAGCCCGCGAACATCCCCGCGAACGCCTCCACCCGCGCTCGACCGTCCCCTCTGACCTCAGGCGCGACGATCGAGTTCCCACGCTCGGATCCACCGACGTTCGATCGTCGCATCTTGGCCAAATCCGCCGGCGAGCTCGTAAACATCTCTGAAAAACTCATCGTCTCCTTCGCCGCCGCCGCCGCCCCTCTCGCCTCCCCGCGCTCCGCGACGACGCACGCCACCGGCGACCCGAACCCACCGCTCGCGCTCGATCGCATCTTTTTCAACGACGCCGGCGACGCGAGAAACATGTCACCGAACGCGTCCGCGATCTCCGCCCCCTCGCGCACGTTCGGGAACGCCACGGGCGAGTAATCGCGCGCGCCGTCGCTTCGGGGCGTCGCGCGGGCGTGCGCGCGTCCGCGAAGCTTGGTGAGCGACGCGGGCGTGCACGCGAACATGTCATCGAACGATTTCGCGCCCATGGCGTTCGCGCGCGGGCGTCGCCGTGTGACGAGCGCGCGATGTCGATGGGCGCGCGCGCCATGCATGGTTTTATTCCTCCGCGGATAACGCGCGCGCGGCGACGAGAGGAAAGGTTCGTCGGAGGGTGTGCACACGATGAACGGTGGAGTATTTGTTACAAGTATACACGTTTGTACATTGTTTTTTATGTACGCGCGGTGAATTGAACACGCGCCGGTCGTGTATGGTACAGCGGACGGAGACGAGGCGGCGGCGGGGCGGCGCCTCGTCTCGGTGCGGAGACGCGTCGACGATTGAAAACGCCGAATGGAAAGCTCAATCTGTCGCGCCGGGTTCGTAGTCGTCGAGGTAAGCGATGAGAAGTTTGGTGAATTGCGTCATGAAACGCGATTCGGCGACTTCGTCACCGGCCAAATCGTTCCAAAACGAGCCATTCTCCGGCGATTTATGCACCAGGAGGCCTCGCTCGGAGCGACCCTCGGCGATGGCGGTTGACGCCGCTTGGGCGGCTATTTTTTCAATGTCTGATTTCCGGTTGATCATCTTTCGACTGAGCATGGAGGCGATGTTCGCCGCGGTGAAATCGCGCTTGAGAGACTCCTTGAGAAGGAGCGTGCACACGCGCAAGACGCGTTCGGACGAAGCCTGAAGCTCGATGTCGTTTTCGCGCAAATATTCGATATCGGCGTCGGCGTCGAGGAGTTCGACGTACTCTTTGACGTCTTCGCCGTAAGGAATCGATGCTTGCGGCCAGAATTCCCATTCGAAACACACATCTTCGAGCGTGTGAGGAAGGGCGTAACCGTGATCGATGGGAATCAACGACACAACTTTACCTTCCTCGTCGCTTCGACAGAGAATGTTGCCGGCGTTTCGATCCGTGTTGGCCAAGCGAATGTCGAGAACGGTGATTCTGTGCACTTCATCCGTGGGAAACATGCTCGGGCCGTATCCTTCAGCCTCTGCGGTATTTTCAACGTATTCTTGAAGTGATCCGAGCTTTCCGTCGTCGTCGTCTTGCCCGTTACCATCCGTCAGATGGACGAGCGACGTCGCCGGAACGCCGGCGAAACTGCCGTGATCGAGCAGGTACGCCGCAACCTCGCGGGTCGCGCCCTCCCCAGCCTTGGTACCCTTTCGCATACCTTCACCGTTCAAACTACTGCGATGTCCTCTCGGATTGTTCGGAGCGAATGGTTCCTCGTCGGCGGGCTTGAAGACCGCGGCGGGCTTGCCGTCGACGCCCTTCAAAAAGTAGGCGCCGCCGTTACCACCCTGAGACAGCTGCGGTGCCTTGCCCATGAGTAAGCCCTCTCGAGCCAAATCGAACGATGCAGACAGAGCGCCGGGACTACCGAATGGCGTCGTCGGTGCGCTCGGCGGCGAAACCGATTTTGCTTTTTCCAGAGGTCCTCGGTTGAGCAAGGGCGACCTGTAACTCCAAGATGAGCCGATCACACTTCTACCCCCGAAAGAGTTGGCGCCGAACGTCGCCGAATGAGGCGATACGATCGAAACAGGGTTCGATGATCCGTACCGGGGAGACGTTCGAGGCAAGTGTGGGCGCAACTCGAGAGACGTGCCCTCTCGTCCGCCGTACGCGCTCAGCGGTCCGCTTCTCAAACCCGATCGCGGGTAGATGGAAATGCTGCCGTTCCTTCGAGTGTATCTCGCGCTATCTAAAGATCCCGCCATGGTCGGCATATTCATGTTCAAATTATCGCGCATGCTATCCGCCGTTTTGTTCACGTTGAGCTTAATCTCGAGTTGGTTGTTGCCTCGCATCGCGACGCTGACGTTGGCGTCGCGCTTGACGAACAAGTGTACCAGAGCGTTGTGTTCCAAACCTTGGCTTTCCACCGTGATATCGTTGTCGAGCTCTTTGCCGCGCAACACCATGCTCATGCCCGTCGACATGTCGACGTTTGAGAGCAATTTTTCATTCGTCGATTCCAAGCCGTCAGCCGAGGCGACCAGCCTCTTAATTTCACCGACGGTTTGCGACTTGTTCAGAGGCAGCCAATATTCGCGTTCATCGATATCACCTGCTTCATTGACGTTGACTACCGCCTTCACACGAATATACTGCAAATCGGCGAGTTTCATCACCACCTCTCGATATTCATTCGGATCGTCGAGTTTGTTGTACAAATCATTCTGCGTCATTTCCTCCGGTAGCGACGAACCGCCCAAAAGCAGACGACTTGATCGAGAAAATACGTGTTGATGTTTCATAAACCATTCCGGTTTCATACTCAACGTTAAAGACGTCACCATGTGCGATCTCAAAACTTCCATCGGCTTTGAAGATCCATTCTTCAACATGATGCGAATGTCGTGATTCGGCACCGTCAACTCCTTGGCGCTCAATAGGCTCGTCTTTTCTCCATCGTCGCTATCAAATCCAGTGCTCCCAGACGCCGTGCGCACCAGCGTCCCACCGACAACAGCAGTCGGCGAATCCGCGTCCCCGACCGATCTGTCATCCAGAGCATCCTCCTTGACGTTAAACCCGAGCGCCACGCGCGCCGGGGTGTTTCGCGTCTCCCGTCTAGGCGGCGCCAACACGGGCACCGGGTCTTCCATCTTCGCCGCCCTCGTGCGTATCCCCTTTCCTCTAAAAGAATGTCTTCTATCACCCTCTTCTCTCTATCACCCCCGTTTCACGAAGCGCGCTCTCGCTCTCGCGCTCTCTCCGCGAATCCCCCTCTCTCTCTCTCTTTCTCCCCCAAGCTGACTGGGCACCTCGCGTGCCCTCGCGTGTTCGTCGCCCCTCGCCGCGCGCGCGACGCCCGATCGCGTCTCTCGCGCCCGCGACCGCGCGCGGGAAAATCCCCTCACGCGCCGAGCGACTCCCCCGCGCGTCCACGCGCTCGCCTCGCGCGCGCCCGTCGCCGATGCGCGCGTCCCGAACGAACCACCAAATGTCGCGACCGGGCGTCGATGGGCGAGGCGCCGAGTGAATGAAGAGCGCGCGACGCCTCGCGCGCGTCACCTCGCGCGCGTCACGAAACCGAACGGAACGAACGTAACGTTTCGCCCCGCGCCCGCGGTGACGTGGCCAGCGCCCGCGCGTGTCGTCCTCCGCGCGCGTCGCTCTGCGGTCGCGCGCGTCTCGGCGTTTCCGAGTGTCCGGCTTGCGTTTTTAGTTTTCGTGTGTATTTCCGTGGGGAGGGGACACGCGAGTCGTACTGGGATGTTTGGAGCGGTGTGTGGTGTGCGAAGAAGACGGTGGGAACGCGCCCGACGGAGGGACGCGCGCGCGCGGTCTCGGACGCGGCGACGACGAGCGGCAGACGGTGGCGATGCCGACGGTGCTGATGGCGACGACGACGGTGGCTTCGTGTGTCGCCTCTTCGGCGTCGACGTCGGCGTCGACGTCGAGGCGCGGGACGGTGGCGGTGGTGACGCGAAGGATTGGGCGCGGTCGTTCGGCGGCTCGACCGCCACCGCGCGCGTCGACGGAGAGCGAGGGCGAGGCGGAGGACGACGAGACGGCGAAACGGGTCGATGCGGCGAGCGCGGTGTTGGACGCGATCATTCGAGAGACGGTGCAGGGGATATTCGTGGAGGAGGCGGCGACGGAGGTGCTCAACGAGGCGAGCGAGGCGGAGCACCGAGAGACGCCGGCGGAGACGGTGGATAAGCGCGCGGTGCTTCGATCGGTGGTGCAGTCGCACTTCGAGGAGTTGGATGGATCGTTTTTAGCCGCGCTCGGGGCGTACGTGCGGGCGAGCGAGGCGAGTGGAGATTTACAGTTGGTATCGCTGCTGAACGCCATCAAGGAGGAGACGCTGGCGACGGTGACGGATTCCTTCACGGATGAGATCAAAGTCGTACAACTCGTCGCGAGGTTGAAGAGCAACGAAGAACGATTTGAAGTCATACGCACGGCGCACGGAGGGGGTGGACGCGTGCTCGGCGACGTCGAGGTTCCAGCCGTGAGCGTGGAGAAGATTGAACGCGCCGCCGCGCAGCTCGTGGACGAATTGGAACTGCAGGAGCAGATTCCCAACTGGGATCTCCTGTATCAAGTCATCGTCGTTCGCGAAACCGCGAGACAGCTTTCGAAACACGTCGACGAGACCGGAGTGTACAGCGAAACCGTCCTTTCGGGATCGTTTGCTCCCTCTGAACTTCCAAAGGCGGAGTCCACGCTCATCAAGGAGCTCGCCACGGTGAACACGGTGGCACAGAGACGCGCCCTCCTGGCGAAAATATTGGATGAAACGAAAGAAAAACTCGACCAAGAGGCGCAAGATGCGCACGGATCGGACGGAAAGATTAAGCTCAAAGCGACGACTCGGGGATTCCAGCCTCGCATCGAGAGGGCGTCGAACGTGACGGGCTTGGACACGAGAGATTTGCGTCCTGGACGATTCATCGATAGCGTCATAAATTTACGAGCCAGCTTGATTCGTGAAAGTTCCGACTCTAAACCGGTGATCGCACGTTTAGGCGAGATTTACTACGAGGCGTGCGACGTTGTCATGGAGAACGCGAACGTGGGTTAATTACAAATATAGGTAGACTCAACTTTCCTCTTCGAGCGTATCGAGCTCACTCCCGGTGCTCTGTGTGGGGATGTGACCACTATCGAGCCTTTCTAAACCTAATGCGCCCGTTTGGACTCTATTTCTCATGTTCAAGGACGCGATACTGTCTAAAACTCCCGAGACTTGCTCGGCGGAGGGTTGTGACGCCACCTCAAACGAACTGGAATTGGAATCTGAACCGGACCTCGCGTGACTCAGATTCAAATTGCGTATGCTTGACACGCGCTTCGGTGCGAACTCTTCCGGTACAGCGGGCGAGTTTGCATCATCCGTCATGGCTTTCGAAACCATCGACATGGCTTCCGTCGAGAGCGACCGCAACAGACTCGGCGCCGTGCGAATGTAAGATTCCTTCTTCGGTGCTTCCGGAGTCAGACAAACGCACACGACGGAGACGTTATCGGAACTATGCCTACGCAATGCCTCCGTCGCGAGCTCGCGTGCCGTGGTGGTGGGATCATTGTGCTGACGGAGGCTCGTTCGAGCCATGTCGATGGCGTTTTGAGAGCTGAACACGTCCCACAAACCATCGCAGGCGAGGATTAAAAACTCGTCATCTTCCGTCAAACGCGTCTTTTCTATCTCAGGATCGACGGTGACCGGACCAGCCTTCCCTCCTCGTCCCTTGAGACCCTCGATGTGCCAATCTCCGAACGCTCTCGAGACGCCGAGCAAACCGTTGACGTATCCGTCCTCGACGAAACCACCCGCCTTTTTAATTCGCTCCAATTCTCCCTGAGAGCTCGGCTTCTGGTCTTGCGAGAGTTCTATCGCTTTTCCTTTACGACTCAACACCGCTCGACAGTCTCCAGCGTTCGCGATGTATAACTTACCTCCGATGACGCACGCCGCCAAACCCGTGCTTCCGCTAGTCTCTCCCGGAGCGGCGCCGTAAAAATCTTCATCCGTCCTCAAAAACGCCTCCTTCAACGCGCGCTCGGGATCGCTCATAAAGTTCTCATTCTCTATCACGTTCTTCATGAGATTCTCGCGTAAAAAATCCGCCGCAGCGCGTCCACCGTGTCCATCAAAGACGCCGTAAAACGCCACCACGTCGCTCGCGCCCTCAACCGAGACGTCGTCGTCGAGCACCACCGCGTCCTCCATCGCCTCTCTGCATCCAACCTCTCCGTACTCTCCGCTTCGCAGCACCGGAGAATACGCACGAACGAGTGTCTCATCCCCACTGTCCGTCTCCTACGCGCGCGCACGCTCGTCGCTCGTCGTCAGTCTTCCCTTCCCCTTTCGCGCGCGCTTCCCGAGGATTTTCCAAAAAATTAAAATTTCCACCCTCTCTGACCGCGCGCGCGTCGTCGTCTCACGCACCCCGTTCTCCCGTCTCGCGCTCATCTCGCGCTCGACGACCTCGCGCGTCCTCTCCGCGCTCGCCCTCGCGCGCCGTCGTCGTCACGACCGGCTTTTCGGCGTCGTCGGCGTCGGCGTCGTCACGACCGCGTCCCCGCGCGCCCAATCCTCGCGTCTCGGCGCGCACGCGCTCGCGTCTCGCTCGCGTCCCCGCGCGCGCTCGCGTCTCGCTCGTCCGCGTCCACGGTCGCGTCGCCGCGTCGCGCGCGCCCTCTCTCGCGCGCGCGTGTGACGTCGACGGCGTCGAGCGCGAAATGGAGCGCGAACGGCCCGCTCGAGGCGTTTGGAGCTCGAGACTCGAGGAGAGGAATGAATGCGTGAATGCGACGTCGTTACACCGCGCGCGCGCGCCGAAACGAAAAACGCGTCCGTTTATTTCCCATACTTGGCCCTGAGCTCGGCGACGAGGGCGACGTACGCCGTCATCGCGTCTTCCCGGGACGCGCCCTTTCGCGCGTTCCACGCGTCCCACTTCGCCTTGCCCTTGAAGTCGAGCATGCCCGGACGCGGGACGTTGACGTCGCCGACGTTGGCTTGCTTGAAGAGACCGTAGAGTTGGAGCATTTCCTCTTGCGTCGTCTGCGATCGGCGTTCGTCGCGGGTCAGTCGGTCGGTCGGTCGATCGGCGAAGAAGAAGATGATGATGATGATGATGATGACGACGACGGGAACTCGTCGTCGCGGGCGAGCGAGGGCGAGGAGGGGACGAACGACGCGCGAACCTCGGTGACGGCCTTGATGGCCTCGGCGGCGGCGTCGAATTCTTCCTTGGTGACCATGTCCTCGGTCTCGGCGCGCGCGATGTGACGCGAGGACGGCATTTCTCGACGACGACGATGGTGACGACCCGGTAGCGACCGATGCGCGAGGGGAAGAGGCGGCGGACGACGCTCGCGATCGTGATCGCGACGTTCGCGATCGCGATCGCGATCGAGAGCGCGAGCGCGAGCGCGAGCGATGGGACGCGATGGATGGAAGACGATGCCGGTCGGATTGGTCGCGATGACGCGTATCCTCCGTACCCGCCGTATCCGAATTACCCGGCGGCGCCGCCGAGTCCGTCGCCGCCGAGACCGCCGAGACCGCCGCCCGCGCCGAGACCGCCGAGACCGCCGAGACCGCCGAGACCGCCGCCGCCGAACCCGCCGCCGCCGGCGCCGCCGCCGAACCCGCCGCCGACGCCCGAGCGCGCGGACGGTTTCGTGCTGTTGGTTTTCATCGCGCTCACCGTGGCCGTGGGGCTGGGGATGGCGTACGTGGCGGTGTTTTTCTCGGGCGAAGACGATTTCGGTCGTCGGCGGTTGGGCGCGAGCGGACGCTCCGAGTACGGCGACGGAGACGAGGAAGAGATGACTCTGCGAGAAGAACTGAGAAATTTCGCGCGAGAGGCGAGATTAGACGTGGCGAAGCGCGCGCGAGCGGTCATAGTCGGGGTGCAGAGGTTTACGCACAAGGCCGAGGCGGAGGACGCGTCCGACACGTCTTGGAGACGGTTGAGCGACACGAACCCTTTCGTCCGATGGGTCAAGCGTCAACTCGCGGAGGGCGATTCCGACGACGAAGAGCGCGGACTCGGAGAGAGTCTCATAGATGAAGGCGACGAGGATTACGAGGACATGATGTCAGAACCGTATAGATTTTCAGAGTTTACGGACTATCTCGCCGAGCCCGACGGCGCGGCTGCGTCCTCGCTCGAGAACGTCGAGGACGCGTCGTTCGTGCGTCTGCCGAAACCGCGAAACGTAGATTCATCTTGGCTCGGAGGCGACGTCGGGGGAGATGACAACGATGTATTGTGACGATTTTATGTAACATTATTTTACAACATACAGTACAATTCCGCGTCCACTCACTCATCCACGCGCGCCACCTTGCGATCCTCCACCTCGCCCGTCACCGGACACTGCACCTCGGTCCACGAAATCGGCAACATCGTCTTCCTCGACTCTCGATGCGTCGCTCGCACCACCCCCAACTCATCCTTCGCCGTGGTCAAGTAAAACGACCGCGAGTCCCCCAACGACAAAACCTCCGCTCGCACGACGTCCCCTTCCCTAAAACACTCATCCATCACCACCGAATCCACCGCGCGCGCGCGCGCGTCTTGCCTCCGAATCGTCCCCACGAAGGCTCCATCCGCCGGCGCTCGTCCGCGCACCACGCTCACCGCCACGCTCACCGCCTTTTCCCCCACTCTCGTCACGCGTCCGTACACGTCGTCCCCGATCCTCGGCACGACCGCCTCTCCCGCCGCCGTGCGCACGCTCGACACCGCGCGCGCGCCGTCACCCTCCGTCACCGCGCGCCCGCACGCGCTCGCCCGCACGCGTCCCGCGCCGTCCTCGTACGCGCACGCGCCCGCGCGTCCACGCTCGGCGATGACATCCCCGACGACGACGACGCGCGTCGGCGTCGTCGACGTCGTCATCGCCACCGCGAGGCGCCGAACGCGGTCGATCGATCGCGCCGCGCGCGGGTCGGGCCCGGTCGTCCCGTCCCGGTCGGTCGCCGCCCTCGGGCGGGCGTCGACCCCACCCCTTGTTCACCGACCGATCGTGACTCAAGAATACCATCGGTCCGACTCTTTCCGACGCTTCGTTTACTTTTTGGGACGCGACATTTTTTTGTGCCCGAGAGTCTCATAGGAAGAGGTCCGCGAACGGGATCTTCCTGACGTGTGTGTGTACACGTCACCCGCCCGGCCGCCGCGGGGACACGTGTCGACCGCCATCGGACGCGTGAAAGGGGGGACTCCCCGATGAGTCGTGATCGGTGAATCGCGTGTTCAAAAGACGGTTCGCGCGGTGCGCGCGCGACCGCGACCGACGGGGCCGGGGACGATGTGATTCGGACACTTCGACGCGCGACGACGCGCGGACGAACGAGCGAACGAATCCACGCGCGCGTGTATTTAATTACATCTCACCGCCACCGCGAGACGCGATGTTCGCGACGACGATGAAGACGCCGACGCGCGTCGAGATGAGGACGACGGCCGCGAGACGGTCGACGCCGCGCGCCACCGTCGCGCGAGCGATGATGACGCGCGATGCGACGGGCGCGCGCGCCGTCGTGGGCGCGCGCGCGCGCGAGATTGGTCGAGAAAAATTTTCCCCGCTCCCGCGTCGGTGCGTGGGCGCGGTGACGCGCGCGCGCGCGGAGGACTCGGCGTCCGAGGGGGTGTCGCTCGAAGCGTCGCTCGGTGGTCGACCGGCGCGTGGGAATGCGCTCGATGCGAAGGAGGGGCGAGAGCGCGGCGTCGGTAAGGGCGCGGTGCTCGCCGCGGCGCTCGCTGTGGGTGCGTTCACGCTCGGTGGACCCGCATCCGCGGCCGCGGCGGCGGTTCCCGCGGTCGTCGCGGCGGACACGTGCTGGATTTTAATCTCCAGCGCCCTGGTGCTCTTCATGACCATTCCGGGCTTGGCGGCGTTTTACGCCGGATTGGTGCGTCGCACGAACACGCTGAGCGTGCTCATTCAGTGCTTCGCGCTCACAGCGCACATGTCCGTGCTGTGGTTCTTGTGTGGGTACTCGCTGTCGTTCAGCGAGGTGGGCATGAAGGAGGGCGCGACGACGCTCGCGTCCTTCATCGGCGGTCTCGATAAAGTGGGCTTGGCGGGCGTCTCCATGTCTTCCGTCGCGGGCACGATTCCGGAAGCGCTCTGGGTTTTGTACCAGATGACGTTCGCCATAATCACGCCGGCGCTCATGATTGGCGCCATCGTCGAGCGCATGAAGTTTAACGCCGTCATGTGGTTTTGCACGCTGTGGATGTTCGCCGTGTACTTTCCGGCGTGTCACATGGTGTGGGGCGGTCCGGGCGCCTTCTTCGCCGACATGGGCGTTCTCGACTTTGCCGGCGGTATCGTCGTGCACATCACCGCCGGTATCGGTGCGCTCGTCGCCGCCATGTACCTCGGCGAGCGTAAGGAGAACAAGATGCACCAGGGCAACTTGGTCTTGACCTTCCTCGGCACCGCCATGTTGTGGGTGGGCTGGTTCGGTTTCAACGGCGGTTCCGCGGGTGCCGCCTCCGCGGGCGCGGCGTTCGCGTGCTTGGCCACCCAGCTCTCCGCGTCGGTCTCTGCCATCGTGTGGACCGCTCTCGACGTCATCGAGAACGGTAAGGTGTCCGTTCTCGGCACGTGCACGGCTTCCATCGCCGGTTTGGCCGCCATCACGCCGGCGGCTGGTTTCGTCGGACCCGTCGGCGCGTGCTTGATGGGCGCCGCTTCCGCCATCGTGTGCCGCTTCTTCTCCACCACCGTCAAGGAGAAGTTTGGTTACGATGATTCGCTTGATGTCTTCGGCGTGCACGGCATCGGTGGTTTCTTGGGTACCATTTTGCTCGGCGTCCTCGCGTCGCCGGCGCTCGGAGGCTTCAACGAAGTCCCGGTGATGAAACAAACCATCGTCCAAGTCATCGCGGCGGTCTCCACCGCGGTCTACACCGCTGGCGCCACGTGGGCGTGCCTTAAGATCACCGATAAGATCACCAACGGCATCCGCGTCCCGGACGAAGCCGAAGAACAAGGCCTCGACGTGTACTCTCACGGCGAAACCGCGTACACGCCGATGCCGCCCGTTCGATAATCGAACAAAGGTGTCTCGCTCCGGGCCATCGGGCTCGGAATCTGATACAGTCCTACTATTCTTTGTATACGTCGGCTCTTTATTATAGCGACGATGCGATCGTGGAGCCATTCCTCGGTCGTGTACCACCACTAACTTAATAATCAATTCATCAATATGATAAATATCATCTTTCTGTATTACACAACTCACGAGATTCACGCACTCACTCCTTCGTCATCTCGATCCCGTTCTCCTTCATCAGACTCCGAATCTGCCCCCAATTTCCTTTGCCAACATCGCTCGTGTCCACGCCCGCCGCCTCCAACAGCTCGCGTCCCCGCGTCTCTTTCTTCTCGAGCATCATCATCCCCACCGTCTGCGGAATTCCCCAGCACACGGCGACGCAGGCGAAACCGAGGAACGCCGGATCTTTCGCGAGCGTACCGCTCGCTTCCGCGCTCGTCGTCGCGTCCACGACGACATCGGACGCCGCGATCGCGAGCTCGGCGATGAAAAGATTAGCGGTGAGCGCGACGGCGGCGATGGGCGTCTTGGACGCCGTCGGCGCGACAACGCGCGCGCGGTGCGCGGTGCGCGTTACGGATCGCGTCGGCATCGAGCGGCGAGCGAGGGCGGGAGATGAGGTCGAGAGAGACATCGTCGTCATCATCGCGCGCGGGTCTTGAAGTGTGGAGTTGAGCAGACGAGGGACGCGGCGAAGAGACGAATAATGCAAAGATTCCCGTTCGTGATATTCGTACAACGTGTGAGAGGGGTCGTCAGAACGTGTCGTCGGCGTTCGTACTTCCCGCGGGGGACGGCGGCGCGGTTTCGAAGCCGGCGGTCAATTCGTCGACGAGCATGCAATAACCAGTCATGGCGGCTTGAGGCGAGAGACCTTCGAATCGTTCCCACGCGCTGTATTTGGCGCGACCTCTCTGATCGAGCATGCCGGGACGTTTGTGGTTCATGGCGTCGCCGCACGTGGCTTGCTTGTACAAACCGTACAGCTTGAGGATTTCTTCCACCGAGGCATCGTTCAAGGTGTCCTTCATCGTCAGAGACGCGGCGTAGAATTGCTCCTCCGAGACGTAGGTGTTGATGGGTAAGAGCTCGCGCTCCGACAACGCCGCATTTGCCGGTGTGTTCTTTTCCAGAACGTGCTTTTGCGCTGACTTTCCAGCTTTGGTGGCGTCGAATAAAATTTCATAACTCGCCGCGTGTGAGATGCTCTGCGAGTCGTGACCGGCACTGCCGAAGACGTAATCGAGGATGTTGAGATACTTGCTTCGGAAGACGTCTCGCTCGGTGTTATAGCAGTGCATGATGGTCGCTGAGGCGATGGAAAAGAGCAAGATGTCGCCGCGTTGGCGTTGGATGGACTTGGGAATGAGACCTCGATACACCGCCACGAGCGCGGCGGTTTCGGCGGCTCGCGACGCGCAATACATGGCCAACTCCATGCGACGCGATTTCTTCTCGATGAACGTCGCCCAACCAGCGAAGGAACATCCGAGCATCAACGAACGACCGTCGCAGGTTCCTTTTCCGAACGCGCGGTTCGCCAGATCGACGCCACTCCACGCGGCGCTCACATACGACGACAAGAACAACGCGGAGCGCGCCGAGCCCATGGCAATGCGGGAGAGTAAATCGGGCGCCTTCTTCGGCGATAATAAATTACCGCGGTGAATCAAGAGCGCTGGAATCAAATACACCGGCACGTATAAACTGAGCGTCGTCGGAAATATCTTCGCCACGTGCGAGACCAAGTGCTCCAAATTCGACGCCCCGCCGAAATACAACAATCTGTACAGCTCTGAACGATCGATCGGCACCACTCCATCCGCCATGGCGCGAACGGCCGTCTTGTTCGCCAAATCGCGAGCCGCATTACCCGTCGTCAATGCGCCCGATTCAGCTATTTTCAAACACCACGCGCGAACGTCCTCGTCTCGTCCCGCCTCGCACAGCTGTTTCAAAGCCGAGAGCTCCTCCACGCTCTTCCCGCACTGCACCTCCAAAAAATGCCTATACGCCGGCTCCACCGTCTCCGGCTTTAAGATGAAACACGAAAGGATCACCATGGCGCTTCCCACCATGAGCACCACGTCTCCGTGCTCCATCTTCGTCGGCTGCGTCAACTTTTTAACCGCGGGATTTTCGCTCTTCTGCGCCACGCGCGTCATCAACACCAACGACCGCACCCAAATGTACCCCGCCAACCCGTAATGCCTCACGTCCGCCCCCGTGAACAACAACGACGGTCCCGCGCACGCCCCCGCCACCGCGCACCTCCACCGCTTGCTCGCCTCGCCCCCGAACCGCTCTCGCAGCGTCTCATCCACCGCCACGTACGTCCCCGCGAACGCCGCCAAAAACCCACCGTACGCCACCGTTTCGCGCATCGCTCGCGCGACGCGCGCGCCGTCCACCCCTCCCGTCCCTCTCCTCGCCCCTCGCGCGAGCAATTTCCCGCAGCTCAACCCCCCGCGCAGCGCGCACCCGAGCGTTCCCGCGCGCGCGATCGCGGTGACCAATCTTCTCTTGGCCCGCGCGCGATCGCGCTCGCTCGGGCGCGCGTCCGACTCACCCTCCGGGAGCGTCATCCCGGACGCGTTCTCGCGCCGCCGTCCTCGCCCGCGCGCGCGCGCGTCGCCGTGTCCCGTCGCCGTGGGAGGGAAGCGCTAACGACCGGGACCGGGACGCGTCACACCGCGGACGACGGTGCATGCGAGGAGACGCGCGCGCGCGCGCGACGCTCGAGGGAAGAAGTCCCCGAGCGTCGTCGTCGCGCGCGATCTCGCGCTCTCCCGCGCGCGTCGTGCGTTCGCGCGCGACGACGACGACGACGATGGACGGTGAGGACGCGGACGGTCGAGCGCGCGGGAGCGGTGACGCGAGCGCGAGCGCGACGGTGAGAGGTGAATCGATCAACATGTTCAGAAACTACGAGAATCGCACCGCGTACGCCACCGCGGGGAAGCGGCGGTTGCCCATCACGCTGTTGGTTGGTTTTCTCGGCGGCGGGAAGACGACGCTCGCGAGGCGCGCGTTGGAAAACAGACAATCCCTCCGCGTCGCCGCCGCCGTGAACGATTTTGCGGCGCTGAACGTGGACGCGCGATTGGTTCGACGCTCCGCGGCGGCGACGAGGCGAGACGGGGACGGTGGTGACGACGGCGGGTCGTCTTCGGCGGCGCGCGTGACCGAGCTCACGAATGGGTGTCTGTGCTGCACGCTCAGGGATGATTTAGAGCGCGGCGTGGTTGAATTGTTGAACGCGGATGACGACGGGACGGACGTGGGTCTATTTGATTACATGCTCATCGAGACGAGCGGGTTGGTGGATCCCGGTGAGGTGGTGGCGAGATTGGATAAAAGTTTCGGCGCGTTGACTCGCGCTCGATTGGATTGCGTCGTGTGCGTCGTGGACGCGGAGATCGCCGCCGATGGCGGACCCGAGGTGGAGAGAGACGTGTGGGACGCGCAATTGGCGTGTGCGGACATAGTGTTATTGAATAAACTCGATTTATTGGATGGTGACGAAAATAAACTCGAACGCGCGGGAGCGCACGTCCACGCCAAGGCGCCGGGCGCGCGCGTCATCGAGTGCGTCAACGCCGACGTGCCGTTGACAAACATTCTGGATGTAGACGTCGTCCCACAGCCCGAAGGGAAGAGCGGTCACGATTGGGGTTCGGGTCCGCTCCCGTACGTGCTTTCCGCGTCCGGCGGTCGATTACGCAAACCGAAAGGAGACGAACCGAAAATCGTCACGCGAGGACCTCTCTCGCTCGATTCATCGAAAAAGACGACGCACTTACCGAGCCAGTCTCGAGGCTCGTGTAACTCTCTATCTCACGAGACCTCCTCACCGCTCGTCTTCGCGCGCTTTCAACACTGGGCGACGAAGATGATGCCGAGCGCGACGATTCGATCCAAGGGCGTGGTGACGCTCGCCGAAGATGGCGATGAGCGCGAGAGTTACGATTTCCACTTTTCTGGAAAATCTCGACTCGAGTTCGAACCGAGCGTCGGCGAGCTCTCGAGCGCGACGAGCACGTGTCTCGTGCTCATAGGCGCGGGTTTAGAAGAGGACCGCGTCATGCGAGACGTTCGCGCGTTGGAACAACCGCTACCCGCCGCCGCGATGCGCGCGCTTCCGACAGTGAAGAGACTCGTCGCGGCGGAGATGGCGAAAGATTTACGCTTCGAAATCGAACCGATCGATGGGGGCGACGAGGACGCGTTGATTTCGTTTCGTCTCACCGGAGCCGCCTCGAACGGGTTCACACCGGCCGAATTGGAGGAATCGCACGGCGTCGACTTTAACGCGTTAAATCTCGAACTCCTTCGTTCCGTCAACGCCTCGGGCTCGGGCGTCTGTCTCGCTCCGACACGTTCGCGAGATAAAATGACAAAATTCGGTACCTCGCAAGTCTTTCTGCGCATGGCGTGCGTGAGCGGGTTCGAGGATTCGTTCGACGATCCGCACGCGCTCGCGCGGGCGCGTCTCGACGCCGATTGGTTCGTCGTTCGCGCGCGCGCCGAGCGCTCGCTCGAGCGTTTCATCTCCCACATACCGCAGTGTAAATGCGGCTTCTAAGCCACATCCTTAGCGTAGTCTAGCGCGCGTGCGTTATTACAAAGAAACTACAGTAGCGAGTACAACAAACAGATTCATCACTTCTTCGCCTTCTATCCCAAATTCTTCAACGCCTCCTCGACGGCGCTTTGCAGCTTCAACGCGCACGCCGACCCCTCCTCGCCGCAAATCAATTCCCACGTCTTCTCCCCCTTTTCGTACATCTGCATCGTCGGCATCTTTTCGATCCCACACCGTCTCACCAGCTCCTGCGGCACCTCATTCACGTTGACGCTCGCGAACGACGCCCTCTCGTCGTCGGCAACCGTCGCGCTCACGCGCTCGAGCTTGGGCACCAAGAATTTGCACTTTCTGCACCAAGACGCGTGAAACAGCACGATCTGCACCCCCTCTCGCGCCACGAAATCGTCGAAATCGTCCATGGATTTTATGTCGTCCAATTTGCGTCGCTCACTCGTCATCTTTCGCCCCGCGCGCGCGACGACGCGCGCGCTCGGAGAACGCGCGCGACACGTCGGATGCGTTCGAACGCATCTTCGCCCCGCGCTCGCGCGCGCGGCGACCGTCGCGCGACGCGTCGAACGCGACGACGCGATGGATGTCATTTTATATCGTCGTCTCGCGTCGACGTCGGAACGCGCGCGGACGGTGGAGAGCGCCGCGCGCGCGAATGCCGTCATCATCGCGCGCGTCGCCGTCGCGCGCGCCAACGGCGTAACGCTCGGTCGAATCGCATCGTCATCGCGACGACACACGGCGACGCGACGACGAGGTGCGGATGACGGCGGACGCGAACGATGCGCGAACGGGCG
>MDTE01087345.1_pt1 | contig 20788 bp, 35 predicted proteins | sample 811231 | NCBI WGS metagenome assembly MDTE01 (sample SAMN05326651, study PRJNA326480) | marine metagenome | isolation source: seawater | place: Indian Ocean: Red Sea | collected 2010
ATTACCACGAACACTTGTGAGATTTGTAAATGAAACGTTACAAATACAGGATATAACACAATTACCACAGAGGGTGTTAGTTAGATTGATTAATGAGAACGTACAGATCTTGGCATTACAGGGATTACCAAGAACTTTGGCACGAATAATTAATGAATCTGTATCTATATCAGAAGTAAGACAAGCATTTGAAACAATAGTATTACGTATAAATGAGAGTGTAAGCATAGCAGAGACACTCTTAACCAAATTCCAAGGTGGTAGAGTTACTATATCAGCAGGAAGAATAAGAACAAGAGTGAGAGCCAAGACTATGAGTGTGTTCTCACGAGCAAAATCATCCAGAATATTTAATAGGTCGAGAAGAATAAAGGGAGCAGGTAATTAGAATTGAGTATGAATATGACACCACGAGCAGATGAGTATAGGGTTAAAGCTGGTAGTAGGGCAACGCTACAGTTAACTATTACTGACTCTAGTAATTCTGCAAAAAGTCTTTCAAACGCAACTACATACGCATCAGGTAAATGGAAGGTATGGAAACCAAATGGAACATTAATAATTGACGGTGCTATAACATTTGATGATAGAGCAAATGGAATTATTACCTATTCATTAACATCAACAGATACAGCAATAGCCAATGCTGGTGTGTGGGAAGGAGAAGTAGAACTAAAGGATTCAGATGGAAATATATCTGAACAAACATCAACATTTAATTTCGTTATAGAGGAGAGTTACTGATGGCAGATATCAAGATAGTTACATCAGGTGTTTGTAAAGAGTGTAATAAAAAATTTACACATGATGACCAAGGAAACACCAAATGTGATTGTAATAATTAGGTTTATATAGGGTATACACAGACAACTTACATGGTTGTAAAACTAGATGACATAGCAAGTGGTGTTTATTTTGCATTTAGAAAAGCACAAGTTGAAGGTATGGGAACTGAAAGGTTAGGTAAGACACATGTTTCTGATCTCATTAAACCATGTATGAGATATGTAGCATATAGTAAATTCACTCCAAAGACTTCTGATACAGAAGATATAAAGAGTTTATTTTTTGGTCAAGCAGTTCACAATATTACTGTATTAAATGATGAGGAGCATAATGAAATGTTTCTTGCATATGATTATGTAAAAGATGAACCATTAACTAGAGAGGAAGCATTGAAAATACCAGAAGATGATCCTAGACAACTTGATATTATATATGGTAGTATAGATGACTTGGTAAAAGTTAACGGTGAATGGATTATATGTGATAAAAAAACCACTGGATCTATAGACTATTTCAGTAAGGCTAGATCATCAGCAAGTGAATCTCACGTAGACCAGATAAACAGATACAGAGTTTTACTTAAGAAATGTTATAATATTGATGCAAAATATGGTGCTGTCATATATATATCAAATGGTATAGAAAAGGAAAAGAAAGACAAACCTCAAGTAAAACCATTCAAACTAGCAGATATAGAAGAAACCTTGGCTGATATGGTTGAGAAGGCTAGAACAATAAAAGGTATATTTGAGAAACGATTACTACCTGAGAGAACAAAGTGTTTCCTTTGTGATGGATTTTGCCCATATGCGACAAAATGTTTCACAGATGAGGGGGATACTATTGAAGAAGGATGACGAGATAAGATATCTATTATTATATAGTAAAGAGAAATTACTTCATGAAGACGTATCTGAAATGGAGACATATATGATACCAGATAAATTCATCACCATGCCTGACTGTGAAAGAAGGGGATTCATTCGTGCACTTAGATGGGTAGCCGAAGAACTAGATGATGAACTGAGATGAAGATATATTTTAATGCTAACAATAAGGCACACTTAGAAGCATTACAGGAATGTGGAGTTAAGAATGTTATGCTGTCATTCAGATATTCGTATGCTAATATAGTAAAGTTTCATGATAAGTTTGATTCTATATTCGTAGTAGCAGGTACTAAATCAGATCATATGAAATACATAGATTTCCTTAAAAGTAAAAGAGAATACTATGAACATGCTGCACAATATGACAAGTTCTATGATATGAAAGAAACACTATCATACTTAAAAATAGAAAGAGATAATGGAATTGATTGGACTTTACCAGTTTTACAAGAAAACTACCTAAATCATATAGGTGTTATTAGACCGCAAAAAGATGATTATATATGTATAGGTGAGGTACATGGTAAACTTGAAACAGAAGATCAGATTAGAAAATTACCTAGACATGTAAAATATCATGGTCTTGCAAAAGGACAATACTTAGAAAAAAGATTATTTGATTCTATTGATACATCTGGTTGGATATCTGCTGCCATGTCAAAGAAGTGTGAGATATGGAATGGTTCTTCTACTTACTCAATGTTCTTTGGGGAGAAGGGTAAGAATATGAAGCCACAACTACAACATTCTCTGGAGATGTATCGTGACAATCTAGAAAAAGTAGGAATTCAGAAATCTGATGTTTTAGAGAATGAATATTATTCACTATTAAAGATAGCATTTCCTCTCCTATATATACCCATGTGTAAAAGATTAAACATTTATAACGAAAACTTTAATAACTGAAGCGTTAATTGTCAGGCATGGATGATAAGATATTTAAGATAGAACCTGTCTCCAACGGTATAAGAGTTAAAGAAAACAAGAGACAAACTGTATCTGTTTACAATAGAATAAAGAATTTCAAATATGCTGACCTACCAGCAGAGTGTGATAAATGTGTATATAGATCAATAGATGAAGGTGGTAATGGAAAATGTACTGCATATGAAAAGGGTGCTGTATGTGCCATACGTGATGATATCAAAGGCTTCTTAACAGAATTGGATACAAGAGATCCTGAAGACTTGAAACAGATGCTAGACTTTTTATCTAAACAGGCATTTGAAAATGTAATGATGGCATTTGCTCAAGCAAAAATGGATGGAAATATACCTGATAGAAACACACAATCACAGACAAACACTCTAATAAATCTAATAAAATTAATGTCAGAAGTAAGCAATAAAATTACAGTTACTGAGAAAAAAGAGTATTCCAAAGAAGGAGACCTTATTAACATCTTTAGAGAATTAAAGGCGAAGAAGGCAACTTGATAGGAGATTTAGGATTCACATTAATATGTCTAGCATACTTTGCTGGCGGTGTCACCATTGGATATTACATACCAAAGTGGAGAAAGTCAAGAAAGCCTAGAGGTGAAGGTCGTTGGGATTAAGAGAATGGCTTAGAAAGGAGAAGTTTATACTTCCTCCAGAGGACTTACAGAGGGCATTTGTAAAGGAGATAGAAGAGAGATTAGAGAATGCTTCAGGCTCCGAAAGAACGAAACTTACATATATGCTTGCCAATCAAATGATGATATTGAATCAAATCATAAATAAAAAGAAACCAAAGAAACCAGTAAAACTCAATAATAAGGGTAGATGGGTATGGGTTTCTGATGACGAAGAAGAGAGACCTGAATGGGATTGGCTGAAAAAGAAGTAGATAACGTATACAATATAAAACATTGTATATGGTGTGGTAGAAAAGGCTTCAAGGATTCTCAAGAGGTTATAGAACATATAAAATCAACACATACGAGGGCAGTATAATGGCAAGACCAGATGCAGAGGTCATAGAAGAACGTAAGAACTTCATGCAGACTATAGCGGATTGTGCTAAATCTCCTGCTGTATTCAGTAAGGTGTTTCTAGGTCATGAATTGTTTCCATATAATGTCAAATATGTAGACTGTAATGATAGGTTCATTGTATATAGATCAGGAAGACAGGTAGGTAAAACCATGTCAACTGCTGTTAAAACCATACATTTTGCATTCTTTGCACCAGTTCTTATGGATACAGTAAAGCATGAATGTATCATAGTTATAGCAGCACCTACACAAAATCAGTCTTCTATCATGTTTAATAGAATAAGAGATTTAATTATGAAGAATGATTTCTTATCTGGATATGTGTTAAGGAATACTCAGACAGAAATGACAGTTGGATTCTTAGATGGATCTGGTACTACTAAGATTATTACTAGAGCTACAGGTGAAACAGGTGTTTCACTCAGAGGTTATTCTCCACATGTAATTATTGCTGACGAATGTTCTTTCATTAAGACTGATATACTTAGGGCTTTCCTACCATCTGGTATGGCAACTCACGCTAAAGTGTGGTTAACATCAACTCCTTTCAGTAAATCTGGTTATTTCTATGAGGCATGTATGAACAGTAAACCGACAAATCCTGACGGAATGTGGACAGAATTTCACGTTAAATCTATAGAGAACCCACTTGTAAAAGAAGATCCTGTATTCATAGAAGAGATTAAAAAACTTACCAGAGAGGAATATGTACAAGAGGTTGAGGGAGAATTCCTAGATATTGGTGATGCTCTTATACCAAACTCATTAATCATGGAAGCTATTAATGATAAGAAACCACATGGTAGAATAAGATATTATATGGGTGTAGACGTTGCAAGGACAGGAAGAGATGAAACAGTATATACTGTCATAGCTGTTGATGAAAAAGATCATGCTTTCTTAGAGTCTGTAGAGTCAGAATCACAATCTAATGTAGTAGATGTGTGTGGTAGAATGGGTCAACTAGCAGCACAATATAATGTAGAGACTATATACTGTGATGAAACAGGACTTGGTGGTGGACTTATAGATCTTGCTAGAGAGCAAGGATTACCATGTAGAGGTGTTATGTTTACTCTACAAGAGAAGGCTGAAATGTATAAAAACTTGAGATTATTATTTGAAAATCACAAAATATCATTGAAACAAATCAATAAAATGGTCTACCAATTATCCTATTTGAGGAGAGAATATACAGAAACAGGTATCATGAAGATTAAATCTGATGAACATGATGACTATCCTGACAGTCTAGTATTAGCATGTAAGGCTGTAGCAGGTGGTGAAGGTTGGCATGTATTACCAGTAGGTAAAGGATTAAAGAAGGCTCTTGGCTTCTAGGCAACTTTATATATTATATGAGTGGGGTATATAATATGCCTACTGATGGAAGAGAACATATTGATGAGGTACTAGCTGATAGAAATCGTGGTGATAGACGAGTTCCAACTCCTGTCGTAGAAGGAACAGGTAAAAGAGATGGTGGTGATTTATCACACAGAGGTCAGGATGAAAAAGACTTAACTATAGGAGAAGAAACAATCTTTCAAACAGCAGCAGTTAGTCCTGAACTAGAAGAGTATGCTAATGCCAAGGGTAGACAACAGACTTTGGATAGAGATATAGCAGAACTAGAAAAAGCATCTGGTGCTATGAAAGACGAACTTGAGGCACAAATTGCAGGAAAATATAAACCACAAAATATACATCATGGACAGAAGAAAGAAACTAGACAATCAGATCTATTAGAAACAGAAGCAGAGAAATTAAAATCATTAGATTCAATATTGAAAAGACTAGACGTACTAAAAGACAGACAGTCATCATTTGATGAGGAAGAGAACACAGATCCAAAACACGCAGAGGCAGTGAAAAAAAAGAAGAAGATTTGGGATAAAGCAAGAAGAGAAGGTATAGGTATGACTTGGGATGACAAGTTAGAAAAAGCACATAAAAGTAAATACACATCATGGAATAGAATGGACAGTGGTGTTAGAAATGAACATAGAAATACATTAGGATTATCAAGTATAGCAGACTATGATCAGTTATCATCAGCAGATCAGAAGAAAGTAAAAGATGCAGGATTCTGGAAAGAGAACTTAAAAGAACAACCAATAAAAGAGGGTACACATTTCGGTGACACAGGTAGCACACCAGAACTTCAAGCAGAGAAAAGATCTACAGAGAAACCAAAACCAAAGACAGGACAAATAGGAACATTAAGACGTAAAAGAAGGTTAGGTAAATCTCTAAGTGAGTTAGTTATTTTAACACAAGTAGTGAAACTGGCTAGCGGAGATTCAGATTTAGAAAGAGTTCAGCATAAAGTACCATCTCCATTTAAACCAGAGAGAGGTACAGCAGCAACATCATCTTTAAAACCAGAAGTGGGAGAAAGTCAAAGTCCTTGGAAGGCAACACCACAGAAACCACAACAGTCAGGAGCAGGTGGAGCACTACCAAAAACAACAGGTCGTGGTGCAGCAGCAAATACAGCATCACCAAAGCAAGGAACAGGTACAGGTAATCAAGGAATATTATCACAGGGTTCCGATAAGAAAGATTATGAAATAGACCCAATTACAAGAAAGAAGATACCAGAAAAGAAGGATGGTAAATTAGGTAAACTAAGAGAGAGGGCAGGTAAGAAACTAGGAACTGCAAAAGAAAAACTAGAAGGATTTGTAGGTGGTTATCAAAAGAAAGAGAAACCACAAGGAGGAGGAGCAGATAAAAAAATAGATAGAGTTACTCCTCATAAGACATCCACACAAGGAAGTAGTTCTGGAGACAAATCTCCAGCAGAACCTGAAAAGAAATTCACACCAAGAGCAGGTCGTTCAGCAACTGAAGCACCAACTGACAATGATCCTACAAGACAATGGAATAAAGAAGAGAGAGATAGAGAAGGTGATGACGTTCCATTTAAGAGAGAAGAAGGAGAGAAACCAGAGGAAAAAACTGAGAAAAAACCAGAACCAAAGACAGGTAAAATGGGTTCTACTAGAAGAGGTAGAAATAAAAAACCAACATATAACCCAGCAGAATATATTAAAATGAGAAAAGAACGTAAACAAAGATACCAGAAACCAACCACGAAGAAACCTAGTCAACTTAGATCCACTAGGAGAGGTAGGGGTGGAGGTAAAGCAAACTATCAAGATGGTGATAAAACAGAATGAAAGTAAAGAAAGATGGCTATGGATTAGGAGGTCTTGAATCTCAGAACGTAGATGCAAAGACAGAGGTAAATGAGGATGAGACTTATGTGGGAAAACCTATGGGAAAACCACCTAAAATCGGCAACAAGCATGAAACTTATATAGGAAAACTTACTACAACTAAGACAGATATGAATAAAATATCCAATACAAGAGTAGGCGATGAGATCAGATACTTCTCAAATGGAGTAGAAGATAGCGGTGTTGTAGCCAAAATGAACAACTCTTATATAACAATATTCAAACAGGATGGAACATTCACAGACGTACATGTAAATGATACATTCTTTGTAAAAGATATTCTAGTTAACAAATCATGGGATGATATGACTCCACCAGAAAGAGTGGAAATACTACAAAAAGTACATGCACCAAGTCCAAGATACTTAGTAAAAGAGTGGGAACAATTACCACCTGAACTAAGAGAAGCAATTCAAAATACATTGAAGACTGACTTTGAAGCATCAGGACATGGAGCAATAGGAGGAGCACCTTACGCACCTATCTCAACAGGTACACCTATCAAAGCAGACGATGACTATGAAGGTAGAAGTAAAGAGAGAGATGCACAAGAAAAAGTAGAGTTCCAACACGAAGAAAAGAAACCAAAGTTAGATGAAGGTAAAGGAAAAGAAACAAAAAAACATGCAGCATATGTAAACAAAACAGACGATGATGTTAATAAAATAAGAAACCCATTTAAAAAAAGAGAACCAAAGGGTATAATATATCATAGAGATGGTACATCTGAAGAAGTCTTTGATGATATGGATGCAGTAGCAAGAGGAATGAAAGAACATCAAAAGAAAGTTGAAGCAGATCCTAATCATAGACCATTTGATCAGAAGAAAGATAAGATTAAAACAGAAGAACCAAAAATGAGAGGAGAGTTTGTTTACACTGAAGCAACAAAGTATAGAACAAAAGGAGTTCCAGAAACTCAAGCAAACACATGGGGAATGAAACAATTTACAGTTAAAGAAGACAAAAAAAAACCAGTAACTTTTGAAGATCAAACAAGAAAACATAGAGAGTGGCATGAGTCACCAAGAGAAGGAAGAGCAAGTTCAAACCACGTACCTATAGGATCACCAGAATTCTTAGAAGTAGATGATGACACAAGTAGATGTAATATGTGTGGTCAGGAATTCTCAGGTAGAAGTAAGAAGAAAGAGTAACCTTTATTAGAAAGTATTTATAAAGCAAGTTATTGAAAAAAGACGAACCATATAAATGTATTGAATGTGGTGCAGATTTACCATTCAGATATAAAGGAAGACAAAGAATATATTGCTCAGACTTTTGTAGAAAAAATTATAATAAAAAGAAATGATCGCTATATACATTGATGGTGGAACAAAAGGCAATAGAATATGCCTTGTGGATACCAATAAAAAAAATAAAATAATAGTTAAAAGAAGAGATGGTGCAAATACAAATAACGAACTTGAATACTTGGCTCTAATATATGCACTAGAATATATCAATAATAACTATAGTGATAAGCCTGTTCTCATACATACAGATTCAATGCTAGTCTCTAATCAAATCAATGGTAAATGGAGAATAACCACTGAGCATTTAATACCACTATATGAAAAAGCCATGAGGAAAATGAATAAACTAACTAAGATTACGTGGGTACGGAGGAATCGGAACTTGGCTGGGATTTATTTAGAGAAGGGTACGTTGACTTAGGCTCTGGATGAGGAGAATATATAGTATTATTTCCTATCCAAAATTTTAATATTCTTCCAAATAAAACAGCATCACTTTCATATCTATCTCCAGATTTAGTTTGTTTTACTAACTTAGCATACTTTCTAAACTCTTCTTTGTCTTCCCATGATATAGATATCGTGGTGTTTTTATTGTCTTTCTTCTTTCTAGCCATGAATTTCTAATACATATTAATTATATAAATGTTTAGGCTAGTGACAACCTAAAACTTTTGTACCTTTTTCGATGAAAATACAGTGGTCATATAGGTATGGTGGTTGTGGTTTATAATAACCATCGGCTCCATACATAAGACCTAACATGAATTTATCTGCTAATCTTATTTCAAATAATTCTTCTTCATCGAAGGGATCAAATGCTTGAACCATTGCTGATCTTTTATGATCTCCTGACGGTGTGTAATGACCAAGACCTAAGCCATGCCCTAGTTCATGTAGTACAATATTATAAACAGCGTTTGGTGGAAGTGGTTTCTTATCGAAATTTAATTCAAAGTTTACAACACCGTTTTCATCTCTCTCCATATTATCTAAATCAATAACTATTTTATTATGTTGTTCTGCATGTAGATAAACAACTATGTATGTAAATTTATGTTTACTATCAGCAAAATCAATACCAGTTAATCCTAATGCACTGCTGTCTGGATCAGTATTCCAAGGCTCAAATGTTAAAAAGATATTACAATGTCTATAATCATCTGGTGTTTTATTCCAATGTTCTGTAAATGGAACTGTTGAACCTATATACATAGACCAATCACCTTCAGGTAAGAATTCACTCATCTGTAATTGCCACTCAAGTATGGCTCTCCATGATTCAAACTCAGCATCTTTCCAAACCTTCCAATCAACATGTGTAGGGTTAGGTTCAAACAAACATACTGTAGGTCTGGTATCAAATCTCACACCCAGCGTTTCATATTTATCTCCTACATGAGGAGCCTGCTCCCATTCTTTTTCACTTGCATCGTTTACTGCCCACGCATACGCTCCGAAGATTGGTAACAGTATGCCAAAAAAGCATACTAAGGATATTATGCATACTATCCATATTATCTTTTCAGGCAAATCCATACGTTTATATTTAGTCTATTCTTTATAAGTTTTAATGGGCTCTATTATAAAAGCAAAATTCGCAGGTAACTGTAAACTATGTGGTGATATATGGGCAGTAGGAGATGATATCTATTATCAAAAGGCACCGAAAGCAATATGTAAAGATAAAGAATGTTTTACCCAAGGTCAAGGAGGAACTGTTTCAACATATCAACAAGCAACCTTCAAGGAAAATAAGGATATTATTATTACAAAGATTCCTGAAGTTACAGTTAGTGATAGTGTCAAAGCAGTTGCTGATGATTGGATGCAGTTCTTTGTAACAGCACATCATTTAACAAAAGCAATGTATCCTGAACAAGATGTAAACACACATGTCTTTGGTCAAATAAGATCAAGAATCTTAGATCAACTATGTTACATAACAAGACTCCAGAAAGAGTAGATTTATATAGGGTCATTAGTATATTCTAAACAATGAATGTCTCTGAAGTAATGGACATAGAAGGTTCATTTACAGGATCTGAAAAACTTGCTGCTGGTGATAAGATCACAGTTCAAGGTCTCAATGTTAAATTCGTTGAGGGTGTTGGAGCAGAAGTTGCAGAGTTGAAAACCACTAATGGTTTAAAACACTCATTCGGTAAGACCGTTGTTGGTCAAGCAAAGAGTGAGTATTGGAATGATCTTGTAAATAAATGTGTGGAGAAAGATGCTTCTGATGGACTTGACTGCTGGGTTGTTGAGAGACAAGCCGAAGGTAGTAATAGAACCATGTTAGCATTGTCAATGTTTCCTCCTAAGAGTAGTGAGTAGAAACATTTAATAAAGCCACCTTCCTTTTCTTTTTATGAAGTGTGATAGATGTGATGAAGAGATGAGAAAGATGACAGTTTGCCACCAAATATGTGAGAAATGTGGAGCAGTAGTTGATTGTAGTGATGGTGTTTTTGATTGAATGTGTGTAAGAATATCTGTGATAGGATGGATACAAAGGCATTTACTATGGGTTTTTCTACCCTAGGTAAAGGTTGGAAAAAATGTAGAACGTGTTGTATATCAATAAAGACAGACGTATTGAAATGCCCATGCTGCCAAAGAAAATTATCAACATACATTAGATATAAAAACAAAAGTAAAAGACAGAGATTGAAAATGAAATGTTTATATGTAGGCAATACTTCTGAGTAATATGATAATACAGTTTGAGACAGATAAAATAGATGAGAAATTATATGAAAAAGCAATACTACATTATATCTATGAGCATTATTACCACAAAGATTATGATAGAATAGTGGCACAAGACCATTGGAAAATAACCATAGCATCTACGAAAGAATTTGATAGAATGTTTTATAGTGGTGTGCCTAACGATAGATTAGATTATGATATACCACATGGGGTTACAGGTAAAGGAGATATATTATGTTACATTACTGACAGTACAAACCCATTAATATTTTTACAGAATATGTCTGTTATATGTCATGAGTTAGCACACATGATACTTATGGTATACTATCCAGATAAACTAACCACTCAAAGATATGATGATTTCTATGGTAAAGCAGGAGACCAAAGAAAGTTTTTCTCATCAGAGATACATGATAGATTAGCAGAAGGTAGGATAAAACAATATGAAGTTCCATCAAGAATTAGAATAGGAAGATTAAAGTATGTTGGTGTAGATATATCTGACTTGACTAATGGGAGAAACGATGATCGATTGGGAAAAACAACCTAACGGTAAGTGGAAAATAAAAAAACCTAGTGGTTTTGTAGACTATGGTTGGCACTCTCCTTGGTGGAAAAAAGCAAAGAAAAAAATGGCTACAATAATACAAACGTGTGAAATTTGTGGTGAGTATTCATTAGCAGAACCATGTATACATCATCTACCTGATGATTACAAGTCAACAAAACGTAAACAAGAACATTGGAAAGAATTGAAAAAAAGAATAAAGAATAAAGAAGTTGAAGATACAACTGAACAAACAGTTATAAAGGGTGATAGTGATTGACAAACATGGTAAAGTTATCTGGAAGAAAAGGTTCTTCAAAATCAATAGTAGTTTACTCTGATATACATGATGGTTCATTCACATCAGTGTGTTCACCTGAACCTACAATAGGTGAAAGTGGTGGTTCATATAGACCTAATAAATTACAGAAAGTTTTGTATGAAGCTTGGACTGATAGTGTAGATTCATTATCTAAGAAGGCTGACTTGTTAGTAATTAATGGTGAACCTATGGATGGTGCAAATCCTAGACAACTAGGACAACAATCATGGTCGACTGATATTCAAGATCAGATGGAAGATGCAGCTAAATTAATTGAAATGATACCAGCAAGTAACCTTATGTTTGTAAGAGGTTCAGGTTATCACGTTCAGGTAGGTGCTACTAACTATGAAGAAGTGTTAGCAAAACGTATGGGTGCAACAGGTTATAAAGCATACGGTGGTAGTGGACTTACAGATTATTATGCATTTGTAGATATCAATAAAAAAATGTTTAACTTTACTCATCATGTAGGCTTTAATAAATGGGCTGCATATAGAACAACTGCAATAGCAAGAGAGTTGGCAGGTATGCATTTTGAAGCTAGTAAATTACATAAAGCAGATGTAATAGTTAGAAGTCATGTTCATTACTTTGTACATGTAGAGTTTCCACATACTCATGGTGTCTCTACACCTGCATGGAAATTTCCTGATGCTCATTTATTTAGAGGTGGTGTTGCAGGTACTACACCTGATGTTGGTTGTGTTGAGTTTATCATTGAACCTAATGAAGATGTATTAGTTAAGAAACATATTGCAGACTTAGAAATTAAACCATTGGTGAGACACTTTTAATGAAAAAAAAATATGTACTTTGTATAGATGATGATGACTCTATATTTGTAGAGCCAAATCTAAAAGAAAAGATCTATGATATGATGCCATTGAATAAGGAAACTATATCATCATTAGTAGCAAAGTCAGTAGGAACTACACCTCGCAGAGCACTAGCACATCTGAACGAATTGGAACAAGAGGGCGTAGTTAGTTCAAGAAAAACCAAAGTCCGTATGGGTAAATCCCATGTTCATGCTAGAGTATTTAAAAGAATAAAATAAAAGGGGGTCAGTTAGCAGACATTTTGAACCAAGTTCTTACTCCTTGGTACTCCATATCCCTTACAACTGGGAATAATTTTGATATATGTACTTCAGTTTTGTGTTCTTTTCCATCTTTTTTCCAGAAAACATCGAGAAACATAGAGCCTCTACTTGTATACCCTATTTAAATTAAACTGATTATAATTCTTTTTCTATCAATCAATAAGCTAAAAAACGAAAGTTACTTAATTAAGTTACTTAATTAACTAACAATCTAAGCTAGCTTTATATTACGTGTCCTAGTAGTATCCCTATGACAAATACAAGAACTATTAGTTGTCCTGATGACGTTGAGAAAGTATTTAAAGAACTTATGAAGAAAAAGCCATCTGATATATCATTTAGTAGAATGTTAGCAATATGTGCTCAAGAATATATAAAACTTATGGGTAACGCAAAGATATATGAATTCACTAATGAGAATGTCTCAAATAATATACCTCATTTCTTCTGTGATATTATTAAATGGAAAAAAACTGTTGAAAAAATGTCTCCACAAGAGCTGAAAAAATTACAAGTCAGACATGGTCAGATAGATACAATTATTAGGAAAAGAGTGAATCAGTTACTATGATGAAGACAATATCCTATATGGAAGGCGAATTATATGACTATTTATCAACAGTTGAAAACACAACTATTATTGATGCATTACGACCAAATTCAATATATACATTAGAAATAAACAATGATGCTATTATTAACATATACTCAGATGCTAATGGTAGGTTTATGGATATATTACGTACAGTAGTTTTAAGGATTATCTCTGAAAAAAAGTCTGATATTGATGTCGAGCAAATATACAAAAATCTTCAATTTAGGGTTGTTACGTCAAATAAGTTATTTATGCATGATCTTAATTCCAAGAATCATGAGAATCTCATAGTAACCTTTGATTGTGATGTAATTGCAGCAGAGAACCAAATGACATATACTACTGAATGTGACCTTATTTGCCCAAAATGCTATAAGAGGACTTTTGTTAAATGTAACATAAATAAGAAATTACCTACTATTCACTGTGACAATTTTTCATGTAAAAAAGCATTATTAGAGGTAGATGAAGAAACAGCAAAAACTGATAATCTACAACATGTCTTATTACAGGAATTCATGGAGGATTCAGTATCAAATTCACCTGTGATATTAGAGGGTTTGATTACAGGTGATTTAGTTGGCACAATATTTGTAGGTCAGAAGAAAAGAATTACTGGCTTGTATAGGTCTGTTTTTAACACAAAGACAAATGAAAACAAAATTCTCATAGATATAGTATCGGAAAAAGACTTGGATAATTCTTGTGATGTATTGTTAACAGATGATGAATTGAAGGTTATTAAAAATCTTGTTGAGCAAGATGATTTCTTAACTAAGATATGTAGTAGTTTTGCACCACAAATTTACGGATATGAGATATTAAAGAAGTCTATCTTACTTCAATTAGTAGGGGGTGTAGGTGGATTAAAGCGTGGTGATGTCAATGTTCTGTTAGTTGGTGATCCTTCAATGGCTAAATCAGAGTTATTGAAATTTGCAAATAAGATTACTCAAAAATCAATCTATACTTCTGGTAAAGGTTCATCAGCAGCAGGTCTTACTATAGGTTTAGTTAAATTAGATAATGGTAAACATGTAGCACAAGCAGGTGTATTACCATTATGTAGTGGTGGTTTTGCATTCATTGATGAGTTTGATAAGATGAATAGTGTGGATAGATCAGGATTACATGAGGCTATGGAACAACAGACAGTATCTATAGCAAAAGCAGGATTTAGAATGACATTACCATCCAAGACAGCAATATTAGCAGCAGCAAACCCTAAATTTGGTACATATGATATAGAGGAGTCATTAGCAACAAACATAGATGTGCCACCACCTTTACTTTCAAGATTTGATCTTATATTCTTAATTAGAGATACTATAAATGCAGAGGATGATGAACGTAAAGCAAAATTCATCCTTGATACATTTGTTGACGGTATAGAAAAGTCAGATGTATTACTAGAACCAGAGTTATTATCAGCATATCTTAACCATGCTAGAACATTAACTCCTGTTTTAACTTCAGAGTCTCAACAACATATATTAAATATCTATAAGAAGATGAGAGATATATCAGCAAAAGAAGATTCAAGTATCACTATAGGTACCAGACAATTAGAGGCTATTGTAAGATTATCTACTGCACATGCAAAACTTCATCTTAGAAATGAGATTAATAAATATGATGTAGATGCTGTTGAAACTATCATAAAGAGTATGTTTGAGTCATTTGGATTTGATTTTGAAACAGGTAAGAATAAGAATGGTAACACAGTAGGATCTACTACAAAGTCAGAGTCTAAAGAACAAGTAGCACATAGAGTATGGAATGAATGTAAAGATTCAGATGGTAGAGTGAGACATACATTATTTATTCAACAATTAGGTAAGGAAGATAATTATACTGAAGAGCAAGCAAAAAAGATATTTGGGTTATGGGAACAGAATTGTATAGTTAAACTAAATAAGGATGGCACATATCAGAAGTTATAGGTAGATTTATATGGTAAAGAAAACAGATGATAATGTGGAAGATACAGAATTAGATTTAATAGAGCAAGAAGATGAAGAACCTCAAATTGATTATAGTGTAGACCAATTAGAAGGTGTTGGTGCTGTAACTAAAAAAAAATTAGAAGCATTTGGATTAACTTCAATCATAGATATTTGTGTAAGAGGTGCTAAAGAAGTATCTGAGATAGCAGGTGTTGACAAGCATAAAGCTGATAGTTGGGTATTTGGTTGTCAGAAGATATTAGAAGATAAAGGATTTATTAGGAAATCAGACATGTCTACAGCAGATCTTATGGAGTATCAAGAAAACTTACCAGCATTAGAAACAAAAGCAAAAGGAGTAGATGAATTACTTGGTGGAGGAGTAAAACCTGAAGCTACATATGAAATCTATGGTGAGTTTGGTTCTGGTAAAACACAATTCTGTAATAGTCTTACAGTAGAAACAATCCATAATGGACAAAATGTAATATGGATTGATTGTGAGGATACTTTCAAGCCTAGAAGAATAGTAGAGATATTAATGGCTAGAGGATATGTTGAAGATAAAGAACAGGCTATGGAATATATTAACAGGATATTTTATTTCTATTGTCCTAACACAGAACAATTAATGGGTACTATCAATAGTCTATCAAACATACTTATGGATAAATCACCACCATTACTTATCTTAGATGGTGCAATAGGACAGTTCAGAGAAGAATATCTAGGTAGAGGTACACTATCAGATAGACAAATGCAATTAGCAAGACTGATGACACATCTTAAAAACATTTCATACTATTTCAGAAACACAGTCGTGTTTACTAATCAGGTTCAATCTGATCCTGCAATGATGTTTGGTGATCCAATTAAACCGATAGGAGGTAACGTTGTTGGACATGCCTCAACATATAGAATATACTTTAAGAAATCAGGTAAAAAAAGAATAGCAAGAATGGTTGATTCACCAGAGCATCCACAAGCAGATGCAGAATTCGTTTTAGGTGTAGAAGGTATCAAAGATCCAGAATGAACCCTAGGCAGAGAATGCGATTCTCTAATAGGAAAGCAGTTGAATGGTTATTAGAAAATGGTTATGATGAAATATGGTTAAAACCTCATATGAGAAGACAGGACTTAGTATATACTAGAGGAGAATGGTATAGAGCATTAGACTTATGGAATCTTTTTGATGGTATATGTTTCACACCAGATGGGGAGCCAATATTCCTACAGATTAAAACAAATGCGTGGGCTAGTGATAAAGATATCATAGATTTTATGTCAGATAAATCAATATTAGCTATGTCAATTAATGTTAAAAAGAAGGATAAATGGGAAGTATTATTAAGGGGATATGACAGTAGATATATATGCACGTAAACAAAAAGGGTCAATTTATAGGAAGAGGAGAGGAAACAGCATTAGCAATACTTCATAAAGAGTTCAAAGATGCTGAGTTTAAAACACAAGTACCAATACAGGAACTATTATCTCAAGAATGGATAGATACTTTAACTGAAAGACAGGAAAAAGAGACCATAGATATTGTAATCATAAAGGGAGATAGGAAAATAGCAGTCAGAGTTCAAGACAAAAGGCATAACGGATTTCATCTATCTCATAGAGATATAGTTCAAAAGAAAACATTAGAATGGAATAATTGTATAGTTGTTGACTTAGTTGAACAAGAATGCCCTATATTATTCAAAGAATTATTAAATGATGCTTCAATAGAAGAAGTTAGATCTGTTTTAACACTAACAAAGAACTTATCCGATATATGAGTCTTTTGTTGGGTTTTTATCTTCTTTAGAAGATTCTTCTTTCATGTATTCTAAATATAATGCTATTTTCTCTTGGTTTAATTTTTCATTAACCATCATCATAACTATCCCTAATTCTAAATAATTCATCTTTAAATCATTAACCATTTTATCCATATCACCATCTATCATATCATATGCTTTATTTACTATATCCCATCTTGGAGGTGGATGTGATTCTGTTTTTTCCTCTTCAGGCATTATATAATTTTATAATGTCTTGTAATATAAGTTTATGGACAAATTTTGGTCATTGCCAAAGCCATTTGTCTACATTCTTCAGTAATTTCTTTATCAGGCGGAAAATTACCACTTAGAATCGCCAAACCATAAAAAAGTAGGATTCCTGCTGATAAAATCATCCATGCCTTAAACTCCACTATTTCTTTCTAATTCTGGAGTAAATAAGCATTCCTATATTTATCATAGGGATAACCTCAATTAGATCTATCCCATACAGAAAGAAATCGAGTATTGGATTAACACCCCACACCACACCTGTTTGAAGTATGGCATCTCCAGCCCAAACCATATGAGGAATTTGTATATATATGATTATGGCTGTTATTAATAGGCTCTCAGTAGTATGTCTCTCATACCAAGCCCAAAATCCTTTCCACATAAATCGAAAACTTTATCTTGTCTTATAACTTTTACTAGAATTAGGATGGACTTAAAAACTACAGGGTGTGATGAAAGGGGTATATATTACTCAGAAACAGGCAGAATTATAGTATATCTTAACAATCATGAGACCCTAGACGATATATTATCTACCATAACCCATGAGTTTATCCATAAATGCATAGATGATTTTGATGAAACATTAGACGATGCACAAGAGGAAGCACTCATATATAATATGGCTTGGGCACATTTGAATATAGCATAACTAAACGTCTTCTAGAAAAAAGAGTATTTTTGCGATTTTTTTGGTGTACAACTATTTGGGTGCTACATTCTCGAATAACTTATGGTACATACTTACTGGTATCTTTACATATATATGACTCTGGTTTCTGTCTCTTTGTTTCGTACCTATAATCATACATTTCTTTGAGCAGTATTTAGAAATTTTTTTTCTCATACCTACGCTAGATATGACACGTCTACAGATAAAACATTTTTTATGATTGGCTTGTATTTTCTTTTGATATGGTAAGAGTCCATTAATTTTCTTATACATATAACGGCATTTTTCAGTGCAGAAATTTTTTTGTCTTCCTTTATATGTTATAGGAACTTTACCCATACAGTATAAACACTTAGGATTTTTCATTAATAATATCACTAACCCTTTTAAAACAATCTTTACATAAATCTAATTTATCTAATGAATTAGAATCTTTAATTTCAGTTAAACATATATGACAAATCATAAAATAAAAAAAGTGAATGGTAGATATAAATCTACCTGTTAGTTCTATACTGTTTGCGTAGTTCCTCATATGTTTTTGCTGAATACTTTATCTGTTTGATTACTACTGGTGGTATATTCTTCTTGAATATTACATCCTCATAATCTACTATGACATCAATCCATCCATATGGATTACATTCTTTAGAACCATTATATGCATCTTCCCATTTACAGTCATTGATATACCATTGAAAGTTCTTCTGATATATATTAACTGAAGGTAATGCATTAAGACGTTCTTTAGTAGTCTTTGATTGGTGTCGACCATCACATATACGAAGAGATTGAGGTGACTCCCATCTGCAAGAAGGTTTACAATTAGCTATGGTGTTACCAAATAACTTCATTATGTAATTTCCATCACCTATAGAAAGAACTTGTGTGTTATCTTTCTTATATGGTTTACCCATGAGTAAAGCTTTAGCAGCTTCCTCTGATATCTTACGTCTGCCATTTCCACAATTATTACCTGTACCTGAAAGTCTCATCTCATAATCTCCTCAAGATTACATTCCTCATAATCCATAGCCCTTCCTTCCTCATCATACTCAACAAATAGTTCTATATACATAACAGCATCTTTATGTTGTTGCACTGCCTCACTATATGTACGACATCTTTCTTGATAGTTTAGCCAATCTGTTTGTTCTTCTTTTTGATAGTATGGTTCTACCATTTTGTAATATGTATACCATATCATAGTTTCATATACTTGACCTTGATGAAAGTCATCCATGTCTCGTGGTAATCTTACTGTACTTATAGTAAACCTACCAAGTGTTGTTTTATTCACTCGTCTAACTTTCATGTTCTGTGTTCTACTATTCAATGCACCATTATATGCATCAGTCATTGCATGGAAGGCAGGGGAAGAGCCACCGTATTCTTCGGTGGTCATCTTACGTGTCTCCCTGACACTGACATAAGATATTTGGTTCTATTCCTCGTTCTTCCATATATTCATGATATTCTACTTCTGCTTGATATTGTTCTTCAAGAGATACACCAGCCATACAATCATCACATTGTCTATCCCATTCCAAGTCAGCGATACTTCCTTTTGGGATTTCTCTTGCACAACCTTTACACTGAACCCATTCGGTATCTTTCGTGTAATTGTGACATTTAGAACATAGAGGCATTTTCTACATGAACGTGTGTTTGCACACATGTATTCCTTTACGCTTAAGAATGTCAACCTTAGTTAAATACAAGAGTTGTTCAATAGGTGTCTTAAGATTAGGCTTGGAGTATAACCAAATTTCATATAAACTATCAGGATTCTTTATCTTATATCCATCATTCATATCACCCATTCTACATATCTTTTGGTTCAAAAGTCCAACAGATACTAAGTTTCTTAGGTAATGTCTTATTGCATCTTTTCTTAATGGATTAGAATTCAAATCCACTAGCTTCTTTGAGTTGTATATCTGACCAGCAGTATATGGTTTCATATTAATCATACCAATCAGTGTTGCATAGTTCTCTTTACTTTGGTCTACCTTTTCTTGTTTAGTATGTCCTTTAATACTACTTACTTCTGTATGTTTTCCACCTTTCTTCTTAAGTGGTGCTTGCTGGTGTTTAGGAGTACCAAACAACGTAAGCAATTTCTCATGCCTAAGTTCACCATTAAATATCGTTGCTTTTCTATACTTTTCTCGGTGGTTTTGAGTCCATCTTACTTCCCTACAACTATCACTACATAATTTGGTGTTCATGTGAGTAGGGATAAACTCCCTACCACATTCAACACAGTGTTTTGTAATAGTCATTTCGATTCCTCCCATTGTTCATCTGTTTCTGACCCGTCATGTTGTGGGTCATTTTTGTTTTCATACTTAACATCAATATCATATAAAGTAATTTGACCTAATACCTTATCACCACCTAAACCATAAGCAGTTATGATTGTTTGATCAACAGTATTCTCTCGGTTTCTCCTAATAGGAGCAGGGACATGTTCTCTCCTAATCGTTATGGTCAATAATTTAGTTCTCACATCAACTAAATCAATACCGTCTTTATCTGTATTATACAAATCAACCTTGAAAACTTTACTGTCTAGGTATTTCATTTCGATTTCTCCTTTGCATATTGATATGCCATTTGTTTTAGATAATGGTCACGACAGAAGTTTATCTTATG
>MDTE01138504.1_pt1 | contig 20782 bp, 16 predicted proteins | sample 811231 | NCBI WGS metagenome assembly MDTE01 (sample SAMN05326651, study PRJNA326480) | marine metagenome | isolation source: seawater | place: Indian Ocean: Red Sea | collected 2010
AAGGCGCTTCTCAACCACATAACATTTGCCGAAACAAATCTCATGAGCAAAACAACCACAAGTGACGCTGCACAGGAGGAACGTCTGCAATGCATGGAAGTCTGGGGCGGTAATCGAGCCACCGAGCGCTGCTTCCAGTTACCTGGGATGAGCATCTCTTTGTATAGCCATCCCTATGGCCACGACTCCAGCGGTGGCGACGTTTACTACCTTTCTTCATGCGCTGCAGGGCGATTGACCAGGCTACTCCTGGCAGATGTCAGTGGCCATGGCGCAACCGTATCGGGGATTGCCACAGGACTCCGTGACCTGATGCGCAATAACATCAACCGGATCCGGCAAACTCGCTTCGTTCAAGAAATGAATCAACAATTCTTGAAACTGTCCGAGGGCGGTGGCTTCGCCACTGCGGTGGTGGGATCCTATTTTGCGCCCACTCGCAGTCTGTCGCTCTGTAACGCCGGACATCCACCGCCTGTCATCTTTCGGCAGCAAACACAATCATGGACAACGATTGATCATGACCTGACACCGTCCAGCCAGATTACCGATACGCCTTTGGGCGTGGTCGAAGCGGCGGAGTACCGGGAATTCACCCTGCCGCTCCAAACCGGGGATATGGTCCTGTGCTATAGCGACGCCATTATCGAATCGGAAACACCAGCTGGCTCGATGCTGGGGACAAAGGGTCTACTGGAGATACTGGCAGGCCTGGTTGATCCGAGCCCTGCAGATCTGATCACTCGACTCCTCGCCCGGATTCAGTCATTTTCACCAGCCAACAACTTCCAGGATGATACCACCATGATGTTGTGCTGGGCCACCGACCAGCGGGTCACCACGAAAAACAATCTGTTGGCACCGTTTCGCATGCTGGGAACGGCCGCGGACAGAACCAGCTGGTACGCGACGCGACGGGACCGCGCCGATTCGCATTCCGAGTAGTCTTTGCTGCATCAACTAACTGGCCTCACGTCTTTCTTTTTTCACTGCGCCAACTGCCGTACCATGCGCTGGAACGCAAGCTCCGCCGGATGCAATTGCTGAATACAGGCTTGTCAAACCAGGCCGAGGCGCTACAACGTACCTATGACGAGCCGTTGCGCAACTGCAGGAGCGGATTGCGGGTTCACCGTGAAATTCGGCCGTAAAATTCGCAGGTACATGAAGTTCCGAGGCAACCGTAAAGCCGACCTGAAATATCGGTAAATGACGTGCAGACATCGATGCCCAGGAATCGGCTGTGGACCTCCAAAGTCGTTTCACCCTGATCTCCATCGGTAAATAACCGGGGGCTTTCACAGATGATCGCGCTCCGCACGGATCTGCACTGGCGTGATCGTAGTCAACTAACCAACGACCTCTTTCCGGGCGGCGCACCAGTTGGCTGAAAAGCAGATGCGAATCGCGATCATCGGAACAGGAGTCAGTGGCCTGCTGGCAGCCCGCTTGATGGCCAGCAAGCACGATGTCCGGGTGTTTGAAGCGAACGGATACCTGGGCGGTCATGCGCGGATGGAACAGGTGGAAATCGCAGGCCGGCGCTGCGTTGTTGATACCGGCTTTATGGTCTTCAATGAAGCGACCTATCCCAATTTCTGCCAACTGCTGCGGCTTCTCGGGATACCTGCCCAGAATACGGACATGAGTTTCAGCGTCCGTTGCGCTCGCTCAGGGCTGGAGTACCAGGGTAGCTCACTTAATGGCCTATTCGCACAGCGCTCCAACTTATTGAGTCCACGCTTCTATGGCATGCTACGCGATATTATTCGGTTCAATCTCCAGGCTGAGGAAATACTGGCGCAGCCCTCAACAATTTCCCTGGGTGCCTACCTCAAAGAGCAGAAGTACAGCACAGCCTTCATCGAACACTATTTGCTGCCCATGTCCGCAGCGATCTGGTCCTGCCCCCCCCATCAGGTACTCCAATTTCCGCTGTTTTTTCTCGTCCGGTTCCTAAGCAACCACGGTCTTTTGCAATTGCGTAACCGGCCTCAATGGAAAACGATTGTCGGTGGATCACAAGAATACATCCGCCCACTAATGCGACCACTGCAAAATCACATCCGCTTGAACTGTCCGATCGTATCCGTGCGGCGCAACAGCGAGAATGTACTGATCCAGTCAAGTGACGGTCGCGAAGAGAGCTTTGACTACGTAATCATGGCCCTCCATGCGGACCAAGCACTCGCCGTGCTCCGTGACAGCGACGCCCTGGAAAGTGAAATTCTGGCGTCATTTCCTTACCATGAAAACGTGGCCGTGCTGCACACCGACCACACGATTCTTCCAAAACGACGACGCAGTTGGGCCAGCTGGAACTACCACCTGGGCACAGATGCCAATCGACCAGTCTCCGTGACCTATGACCTCGGTAGACTGCAAAAGCTGAACCTGGCAAAGCCTCTCCTGCTGACGTTAAACCCAACCGAATCGATCCGACCCGACTCTATTCTCAAACAAATAAAGTTCCAACATCCGGGGTATGACACGACATCGATCGCCGCACAACAACGAAGGCTGGAATGCCAGGGAACCCGTAGAACGTTCTTTTGCGGTGCCTACTGGGGCAACGGGTTTCACGAAGACGGCGTCAACAGCGCCTTGTCAATCGCGGAGTTTTTTGGCATCACGATGGACGCATGCACAATTTCATCTACGAAGGACGCATCCAACATCGCCGATATGACCCGATAGCCCATCAGTTCCAATACCGCTTGTTCATGGTGTATCTGGACCTGGCTGAACTACCGGAGTTGGTCAAGCGTGTGCGCCTGCTCTCCTCCAGGAAGTGGGCTTGCCTGTCGTTCCTGGAAGGTGACCACTTGACACACCAAGAGCAGCCTCTGTCCACTGCGATACATGAAATGGTTGAAAGTCGCACCGGCCGCGCTCCGCGGGGCCCCATAAGATTGCTTACTCAACTACGCTATTGTGGTTACTATTTCAGCCCATTGAATCTTTATTATTGTTTCGACCCACAAGGAATCCGTGTTGAAACCATCGTTGCGGAAGTCAACAACACGCCCTGGAAGGAGCAGCATTGCTATGTTCTTTGGGACGCAAATCGCACTTCAGAGGGGCGACAACTGCGTTTCTCACACGCCAAGGACTTCCATGTTTCACCGTTCATGGACATGAACTCAGAATACCACTGGCGGGTATCTGTTCCTGCATCATCACTCTATGTCGAACTGAGTGCGACCGAGAACAACGCTCACTTTTTTGACGCCATGCTGACTGCCAGACGAAAACCTCTTGATTCATTTCAATTAGCCCGTGCCATGGCCCGTTATCCAATCATGACAGGACAGATTACTGGCGCGATTTACTACCAGGCCTTGCGAATCTGGATGAAACGATGTCCCTTCTTTCCACACCCAAACAAACGCACAACGAGCACCGTGTGAAGACCGAAGCTGAAGTGAATACTCTCGATCACAGGCCAGCTGCCGTCGAGCAAGCTCCGGTTGCAATCAGCCCCGGCCAGACGATCACCACTCCTACTGTAAACGAACCTGAGCCCGCGGCCGGAAACACCACACGACGTCCGCCCGCATTGGCTCATTTATGCCGGCGACTGGTTTCCACACGCCTCCGCGCTCTGTGCAGTCAGCGGCTCGACATTCGAGAAGTGCCAGCGCCCCGTCACACCTCACCGGTGGCAGCGAATGGCTCCCCAACTGAGATTCGCATCCACGATTCTCAGTTTTATCAACGCCTGCTGTTTGGCGGCAGTTTGGGTGCTGCAGAATCTTATCTGCGGGGCGAATGGAGCAGCAACGACCTGCTCGCAACCATGCGTTTACTGGTTCAGAAAGTACAGGAACTCGAATCTTTGGACCGAGAGTCCGGTCACCTACAGCGTCCGCTTCGCTGGGCAGTCCGCTGGCTGCACCGTAACAACCTTGCAGGAAGCCGGCGGAACATCGCAGCCCATTATGATCTTAGCAATCAGTTCTTTTCATTGATGCTAGATCCCACCATGACTTACTCGGCGGGATTGTTTGCTGCGCCAACCTGCAGTATGGAAGAAGCTTCGCTGGCGAAATACAAGAGAATCTGTGACCAGCTGCAACTGACATCGCAAGATCGCCTGCTGGAAATCGGTAGTGGCTGGGGTGGATTCGCGGTTTACGCAGCCCAGCACTACGGTTGCCATGTCACAACAGCAACGATTTCAGAGGCGCAATACGAGTTCGCTCAGGCACGTATTGCTGAAGCTGGTCTGCAAGAACAAATTGACCTGCGTTTGTGCGACTACCGAAATTTGTCCGGTCAATACGATAAGCTGGTCTCAATCGAGATGATTGAAGCTGTTGGCGAACGTTATCTGCCCCACTATTTTCGTACCTGCTCGCAATTGCTTGCGCAGCACGGGATGATGATGTTGCAGGCAATTGTCATACCGGATATGCGGTACCGCAGCTATCGTCGATCCGTCGATTTCATCCAACGCTACATATTCCCAGGCGGGTTCCTCCCTTCCTTTTCTGCAATCGGACAAGCGTTACGCGACGAGACTGACTTGCGATTCGTTCAATGTGACGATTTTGGCCTGCACTACGCTGAAACTCTCTCGCGTTGGAGAACCAAATTCTGGCAGAACATCGAGCGCGTACGGGCCCTCGGCTTTGACGACCGATTCATCCGCATGTGGCACTACTACTTGTGTTACTGCGAAGCCGGTTTCCGCGAACGCCAGGTCGGGGTGTCACAAATCCTACTGGAGAAACCGGGGTGTCGACGCAGCTCACAACTCGATGACCGCTGAGACTGCGCTACAACAATACGACGATTCGCGAAGTCCGCGGTCATCTCCCGCGCTGTTCAAACAAATAGTGGGAGATAAACCATTCATTACCGCCACGGTAATTGAACAACTCAGCACAGGCCATAAAGAACATCCGCCAACGCTGGACGACAATCTTGGCCTGCTGGGTACCCACCAGTGGTTCAAACAGGCCGCACACCTCCTGATAGCGTGCATCAAGATTCTGGAGCCATGCTTCGCAGGTCCGCGCATAGTGCTGACCATTCACCCGCCAATGATTGCGAATGCTCAAGTCATCTTGAAAATACAACAGCAATGCATCCGATGGCATCATTCCTCCGGTAAAGAAATGACGGCCCATCCAATTCGTTGCCCCTGACGTTTCAAACAGATATGGTGTAGAGCGATGGCAAAAGATATGTACAAACAACTTGCCATCCGAGTGCAACCACTTGGAAATGAAGCGCAGTAGTTGCTGGTAATTGCGCAAGTGCTCAAACATCTCCAGCGAAACAACCCGGTCAAATTTCTGATCGGTAGAAAAATCACAGATGTCGGCAGTGATTACGTTCAGGTTTGTTAGTTCCTGTTGCTGGCACTGCGACTCAATGTACTCACGCTGCGTTGCCGAATTGGATAACGCTGTCACCTGAGTCGCGGGAAACTCCGCGGCGATCCAAAGCGCCAGTGAGCCCCAACCGCACCCGAGGTCAAGCACACGCATACCATCCTGAATGTCAGCTCGCTGGCAGGTCGTCTGGAGCATCTCCACTTCCGCGGCAGCCAACTCGGTTGTCGGTTGTGAAAACCAGCAACAACTGTACTTTAGACGCGGCCCCAGGACGCGCTGAAAAAATGCTGAGGGGACTTGATAGTGCTGCTCATTCGCGGATCCCGTCAACACAGCCAATGGGCTGTCAGATAGTTCTTCTACGAATTGAGAAACATAATCCCGTTGTTGCCCCACATCCGCGATATGCTCTTCTCTTAAACGACGAGCCAACAAACGCCGGATACCCCACCGAACCAGTGCGTCGGGTAACCAACCTTGTTCCGCAAATTGAATCCCATCCATCACGTCACTTTCCACGGCTGTAGTTGCACTGCTGACAATGTAACACTGAGGGCGCCTCTGCAAACCCTGTCTGCAGAGGCCAACCGGGTGCGATAGCCGACTGACAACCTACTGGGGCAAGTGGTTCGAAACGACGGAAAGACCCATGACGACCGCTCCACCGGCGTCACACGACCACTCCAAGGCGAACCGACGTCTCAGCGAGGCCGGCCGGCAGGACGACCTGAAGGGCAGCAATCCTGGGGGCAAACATCGTGGCTGGCCCCCTGCTCACCCAGATATTCACGTGATGCACCTGAAGTGCGTTCCAGCACCAGCTCACGAATCATCGACACAAAACGTGGATCGGTGCCTACCGTCGAGGCCCGTACCATCCCTAGGCCAATTTCGCTGCACAGTTCCTGTGCTTCGGTGTCGAGATCAAACAGGATCTCCATGTGATCGGAAATAAATCCAATCGGTACCACCACCACGTCGGTATGTTCGCCCCTTTCGTGGACGTCGCGCAAATAGTCACAAACATCGGGCTCGAGCCACGGCTGCGTCGGTGGCCCGCTACGACTCTGATAAACCAGCTTCCAGGAAAAAGTGTCCTCCAACTGCGCTAGAACGAGCCGGCAGGCTTCTTCTAATTGCGCCGTGTACCGACAACCGGCTGCCATACCAAGGGGCAGACTATGCGCCGTGTACACAATGTGCGTGGTCGGATGACGGTCCGACGGCACCTTCGCCAGTGCAGCACGCACACGATCGGCCATCGGCAATACGAATCCTGGGTGATTGTAGAAAACCCGCACTTTGTCAATTTGTAAATCCCCAGCGTCTACCTCTTGTTGAGCTCGTTCAATATCTTCCCGATATTGTCGGCAACCCGAATACGAGCTGTATGCGGAAGTCATGAATGCCAGGCTACGCTGAATCCCATCCTTTTGCATTTGCTGCAAAGTATCGGCCAGCAATGGATGCCAGTTCCGATTGCCCCAATAAACGGGCAGTTCGACCTGGTGTTCCGCCAGCTCCTTCTTGAGTGCAGCAATCAACGCGCGGTTTTGCCCATTAATGGGGCTGACCCCGCCAAAATGCTGGTAATGCTCGGCAACCTGCAACATGCGTTGCCTGGGCACGTTCTTGCCACGCAACACATTCTCCAGAAAGGGGATTACGTCCTCCGGCCCTTCCGGGCCGCCAAAAGAAACAACCAGCAACGCGTCGTAGGAGTCGGACATCAGAGCTGCCTGAAGGTCAATCGTAGAAAAACACCGTTCTGATCGGCGACCACTGCTCACCTGTCAGATCGCGAAACCTGTTCCATCCAAGGCGGAGAGAACGAATCAGATCTGCAAGAGCAATATACGACGTGCCAGCAAACGGCGAAACCGTATCAGTCGCAGCACTTGAACGGAACTCCTGACTTCGCAACCCTCCCCAAACCGGCTCGTCTCTTCTAAAATCGAACTTGAACCAACGCACCGCCCGGGTTCGCTGCGGTGCGAATAATTTGCTGCCTGTAACGACGGTGGAACTACCATGCAACGCGAGCAGATCGAGGCGCTGATCCCAGTCCGTGAACCCTACCTTTGGGTCGATGAAGTCATCGACGTTTCAGCAACCCAGATTCACGCCAGAAAACACTTACCCGTCGATCTACCGCTATTCGCGGGACATTACGTCGACTTCCCTGTTTTCCCGGGGGCGCTCCAATGCGAGTGTGCATTTCAGGCGGCCGCGATCTTGATCGCACAAACACGGCAGACGACCGAGGGACAAATCCCGGTGATCGCCCGCGTCAACAACGTCAAGTTCCGACAGGTGGTCCGCCCCGGTAGCACACTCGATATCCATGTTCAGCTGGTTGAAGAAATGCGTCGCGTCTTGATGCTCAGTGGACGCCTGTCGGTCGATGGTCAAACCACAGCGCAATTAGAGTTTGCCGCGACGGAAGCAGACCAAAGTCGACTCGAGAACCGTTAAAGACACGCTGCTGTAACCGGCGTACCAATCAGGGATCCCCCTCGCCAACCCAACCTGTCTGGCGAAACAAAGCCAGGCGTCCGTTCTTGGAACGTCGCACCTGCGGTAACGTCAACCCCCCGGACTGCCGAAGATCCACCCTGACAATACCCTGGGAACCTGCCAGACCATGCGGAGGGCGTGTTTTCCTGAAACCGCTGCAGGTTGGGATGGTTCGTCGACGTGCATCCATCACCCACGCAACCTGTAAATCGAATCCCAGATCGCCACGTGAGGCGCTCTATCTCGCACCCGGAAAACGACAAACCATAAATTCCGCCAACCAGCATTGCTCGTACAGGCCAGGAATAACGCGCACTGGCCTGCATCTCGTTCCGTGGGCAACAGACGGCAGTTCGGCCACCTAAGGAGTACGCGGGGATCGATTGACCGCTTGCTCGGCGCGATGCCAGTTCGCAATCGCGCGGCGGCGTTCCTGATCACTGGCAAATGCCAGCGTCCCCAGGTCCCATACTTGTTCCGGGTGCTGGCGTATGTCACGGAAACCAAACTCGCTAAGATCCCGTTTGCGCAACTTGACCAGCGCCGCCAGGGCGATATCACACATCTGTGTCACATCACGCTGGGCGCCCTGACGCCGACCATAGGGCGTGGGCGTACTGTCGTTCAACAAGGGGGTCAAGACCGCCACGTGACGGTCGTCGCCAAAGCGTGCCAGGACCACCACGGCCAGATGGCGCCAGTAAGTCCGCCCGTTTTTTTTCTCGCGTTGCCTCTCGGCAGCAACCGCCGTGGCACTGAGTGCCCGTTCTGCCAGCACGCGTGCTTCGGCAATCCCATGGCGCAAACTAATGTGCATCGACATGTACGTACTCGGCCCCTCCTGGCGGGGAATCCAGTGCCGCAACAATGCAATCAGTGGCTCTCGGACTGGGGAGTCGCGCAAATTGGCATCCAACCGGAACAGATAGAGCGTCAAGGCATCATTGAGTTCACGGTTGTCAATCTGCCAATCAAGTACAAACAGTAGCAATGTCGCCAGCGTCGCCAGGCTGGGCTGTTTTCGTCGCTGCCCCGCACGATGGCCATTGAGGGTTGCCAACCCATGTTCAATCAGTGGAGCTTCTCCCTTGGGTTTCTGCTCGATCTCCGTCAGAAACAAGCCCTGCTCCTGCTGCATCGCGACAAACAACTGCCGCGCAGACGCATTATCACCCGTGAGACTGCGGAACGCTGGCCATTTTGGCAATCCATGCGCATGCAAGCCGGTATCCGCAGCAAACCGAACCAGACGAGCCTGAAAGTCGTTTTCCCGAATGACGCGATAGATTCGCTGGCAACGCAAACGGACTTCACGATCCGAACTCTTCAGGCCGGCCTCCACTTCGGGTAGCGCCACGACTCCCTGCGCGATTAGATTCGTGGTTGCAAACTGACGGATCGAAAACTTGACAGAGCCCAATTCGCCAACCCACTGCCGCACACGCTCAGCAACGGCTCTCTCGGTTGCCAGACCCACCGCTGGCACAAAGCCTGGCAGTCCCGGCCAGCCCATGGCGCCCCACAGGAAAATGACGGTCAGCAGAGGTCCTCGACCAGTCGTCTGCGGTCTAGAATGAAATAACCGAATCACTCGGTTCGCTGTGCCAGGCTGCATATCTGGATCCGGCGGTATGACAATTCGCTTTGCAGTCACGTTATTCTAACATCTACTTCACCACCGTGACCAACAAGGCAATCCACGAGATTCGCATTTCGAACCATCGATTGAAAAGTAGTTGATCCTGCGCTCCGAGTCCAGCGCCGTTTCAAACCGTTCCATGCACGCATCGCCACCTGCCGAACCCGCATCGCCACGACCCGTACCAGGACCCAGCGCGTCCCCGCAGTCCCACACCTCGACCGCGCCAAGTTTACGACCCGCCTTATGGATCATTAGTCTGGGGATCGGAGAAATCGCCGGAACCTGGTGGCTCGTTCCCAACTCGACCCTGCAGATCGCCAGCCTGTTTCTGGGCCCGCCTGCGATCGGATTGGCGCTGCTGGGATGGCTGTTGTTTGGTTTACGCATCGATTGGAAAAAGCGGGGCGGCCTGGTGCTCTGGTTCGTTGGTCTGGCCACGGCAACCAGTGTGCTGGTTGATCGATCGGTGTACGTCAGCTTTGGATTCCAGGGACTGCCACTGGCCGCAATCGCCACCACTCTGTCGACGTGGTTGTTGCAGCGGCTCTGTGGCCCCGCTTCCCAGCGCCTGGTGATTCTCACGATCCCGCTGACGCTGTGCCCCTGGTTGCTACTGGGCAGCGACGGCACCACCGGTGAATCGCTACCTGTCTTTCGCTGGCGTTGGCAACTCACTAATGAACAACGGTGGTTGCGCAAGACAAAGCCGCCCACCCAGACCACAGAAAGCAAGGCCGAGCAACCCCTGGTCGGAGCAGACGGCGACTGGACGGGATTTCGCGGGCCGCGCCGGGATGGCAAAGTCGCCGACATCCGGCTCCAGACAGACTGGCAGCGACACCCCCCCCAGCAACTCTGGCGACGAGAAATCGGTCCGGGCTGGTCCTCTTTCTGTGTCGTGGATGATCGCGTCTTCACTCAGGAGCAGCGGGGAGATTCTGAATGTGTGGTTTGCTACCACGCGTCTTCAGGGGAACTCCTGTGGGTACACGAAGACCGCGCGCGATTCTGGGATGCGGCAGGTGGTGCTGGCCCGCGTGCGACGCCCAGTTTTTTTGCCGGTCGACTGTACACGCTAGGGTCGACTGGAATTCTAAACTGCCTGGCGGCGGGCAGTGGCAGGTTGGAATGGAGCGTGAATATCTCACAGACCAACCAGGCGCCGATCCCCACCTGGGGGTTCACCGGATCACCTTTGGTGTGGAAGGATCTGGTGGTCGTCTGTGCGGGTGGAAACCAACAGCAGAGCCTGATCGCCTACGATCGCATCAACGGCCGGCGCCGCTGGGCCAGCGGTCACATCGGAGCCGGCTACGGTTCTCCACACCTGGCAACTCTGCATGGAGTGGAACAAGTGATCATTATCGACGACGAAGGTGTGTCTGGATATGAGCTTCTGACTGGACGTGGGTTGTGGCAATTTGATCTGGGAGGCATTCCAGGGGACAAAACGCTGCAACCCTGCCTGCTCGATCAACAGTCATTCCTGGTCGGTATGGGCAACGGTATCGGTACCCGATTTCTGCAATGCAACCGCGCAGGAGACAACTGGCGGATCGAACAACGTTGGTTAAGCAAAGGGCTGAAGCCCAAGTTCAGTGACTTGCTTTACCATCAGGGCTACATCTACGGCCTGGATGGCAAAGTACTGGTCTGCCTCGCTGGTGATTCCGGAAAGCGGCTCTGGAAAGGCGGGCGTTACGGCGCGGGCCAGCTCATCTTGCTGGGAAACAATCTGTTGGTCACCGCTGAAAATGGTGACCTGGCCCTGGTGTCTGCTCAACCGGAAAAATACCAGGAACACGGACGCATCAAGGGCCTGGAAGGAAAAACCTGGAATCACCCGGCTTACGCGCGCGGCCAACTATTCGTGCGTAACGGCCGCGAGGCCGTCTGCTATGCCTTATCCCAATCGCGCTAGTTACGAACCCGTCCCACCTGGCGCCGCAACCCGCTATTCGGCGCGCAACAAAAGTCGCCGCATATCACCCTGGGGACCCATTTTCCAGACCTCACGCAAGAGATAGATCGAAACCGCCAGATTCCCCAGCGTCATGATCAATACGAACCACAATGCCCGCTGGAGGAGCCGACGTTCCTTGTAGCAAATCCAAACGTAGATGATCACAAAACCCATGTAGGCATCACCCAGGGTGAGCCAAAACCAGGGATCCGCGGCCAAACCACGGCCGGCCTCCCAGAGACTCCGATCGTTCACTGCCCAAACGACCAGGGCTACCATCAAAACAAAAATCCCGGCAAACAAGAGCATCAACAGATTGCGCATCGACCTGTTTCCTTCGTATTCAAACCAGCCCGCTGACCTGGCACCCCCTCGTCGGAACCCGCCAGCCCGCTACTATGTTAGCGTCCCGATCCGATTTGACGATTTTCCAGGCAACACGCCACGATGACCGAGTCAGTAAAATTATTGTTCTCCAGGAAACGACGGTGGCGACGGCGTCTGGTCCTGCTGGCAGGTGCTGCCACAATGCTCTTCTTCACGCCGCGTATCATGAATCAACCACCCAAGGGGCTGGGGATCGCGGAGGGTAAGCTGGCTGCCTGTCCCGACAGTCCGAATTGTGTTTCGACATTCTCGCTCTCTGCGGAACACCGGATGGATCCGATACCGTTTCGTGGATCAACCGATCAGCTTGTCGACAAACTCAAGTCGATCGTCAGAGAATTACCGAGAACCCGGATTGTTCGCCAGACCGACAATTACCTCCACGTCGAATGCCGTAGTTTCTGGTTTGGTTTTGTCGACGACGTCGAGTTTCTGATTGACCCCGAGCAGAAGCTCATCCAATTTCGCTCCGCGTCTCGTGTCGGGTATTCCGACCTGGGCGTCAATCGCCGCAGGATGGAAACCCTCCAGAAAGCCTGTCTGGGAACTCTGTAACCTACGCATCAACTCGGCTGCGCGCCACAGCGACGCGGCGGCTGCTGGAAAAGGAATAGCCGGTGTCACTCTTCTCGATGCTACTAGCCACTGTGATGGTCATCGGGCTGTTGATGCTGTTGCTTTGGACGGTGAGTCTGCCATACAAGGATGCGAGTCTGGTCGACCGCTTCTGGGGACTTGGTTTTGTGCTGGTTGTCTGGGTACGTTTCACGCTGTATGCCGTCAATCACGAACCGCAGTCTCTACTTCTACCTGTCCTCGTCACGCTGTGGGGCCTGCGTTTGTCGGGCTACCTGACCTGGCGGAATTGGGGCCAATCAGAAGACTTCCGATACCGCACCATGCGTGAACGCCATGGTGCACGGTTTCCCTGGGTCAGTCTACTCACTGTCTTCACACTCCAAGGAGTGGTGATGTGGGTCGTGGCATTGCCATTGGTACTGCGCCAGGACGCCCCGCTCGACTGGAATCTTCGGCTGATAGCGGGAGTGCTGTTGTGGATCATTGGTTTTGCATTTGAATCGATCGGTGATTTCCAGCTGGCGCGTTTCAAATCGCAGTCGGAAAATCAAGGTCAGGTGATGGACCGGGGATTGTGGCGTTTCACGCGGCACCCCAACTATTTCGGTAACGCTCTGGTGTGGTGGGGTCTGACAATCATCGCGCTCACTCGAATCGAACAGAGCTGGATCCTGATCAGTCCTGCCGTGATGACCCTCTGCCTGCTGTACGTTTCGGGCGTTCCCATGCTGGAATCCACGCTCGCCAAACGAACTGTCGGATACCGCCAGTACATCCAGCGAACGAGCCGCTTTCTACCTTGGCCACCGCGATCAAATCAGGATCATCTGGCGTCACGTTCTACAGAAACACCTTGATCGCGTTGTCCCACCGCATCCCGTCAATAGAAATTTTCCTGCCCCATGAATGTCTCTTGCCGTAAAGCGATCCTGGCTGGTTTCCTGTTTGCCGGACTCACGACCGCTGTCATCGCCCTGACCGCAACACGTCTGCAGACCGCGTTCACTACCGTCGGCACCACCAGGCCGTTCCAGTATCCCTGGCGTTTGACGACACCAGATCAAATGGCGCAACTGACCGCCTGGCTCGGCTACAGTTTCCACAATCTGTCTGCCTGGCTGGTGATCTGGCTGGCGCGACGCCAACAACCGTCCTTCAGCGACCGCTTCAACCGCTATAACTGGTCGATGATCACCATTCACATCCTGTTCGCAGCACTGCATCTGCTGCAAACGCATCTGTGGTACGACGGGCTGGCGCGCGACGTGCCAGAAATTACGGCTCTGGGATCGGTAGCCCTGATGCTCATGGTGGTACTGATCCTGGAGAACCCGCGGCGCGGCATTCTGCTCGGCTGGCGGGCTCCATTTTCGCGACGCCTGGTCGGCGTCGTCAAGGAATACCACGGCTACCTGTTTACCTGGGCACTGACCTACACGTTCTGGTACCACCCCACCGAAGACACCCCCGGACATCTACTCGGTTTCTTCTATATCCTGCTGTTGATCTGGCAGTCCGCACTGTTGTTTCATCGGGCGCATCTCAATCGCTGGTGGAAGCTGACACTGGAAGTACTCGTCCTCCCGCACGGAGCCTTGGTCGCCTATTACCAGCAGAACCAGATGTGGCCGATGTTCGCCTTCGGATTCGGCGCCATGTTTTTTCTGACCCAGATGTACGGCCTGCCCCTGCGGACCCTGACGCGGCGACTGGCATGGGCCAGTTTTCTGTTGCTGGCACTTGCCACCTACGGATGGCGAGCCGATTCCTGGCAGTCCGGCTTGTTCGACATGGCCGCTGAACTGCCACGCATCCCGTTCCTCGAATACACCGTGGTGCTAATACTATTTGTGCTGTTTGCTATCGTCGACCGTATCTGGACAACCAAATCCGATCCGGCCGCCAGTGCGGTGCCCTAACCTGCCTGCAGCTGTGAGGCCAAGTGCTCTCCAGGACAGACGCCGCGGCGCGCACTTAACCCACGTCGGAGAAACAACTATGACAGACGCAACCGTGACCAGTCCCGACGTCGTAGCGGAAACAGCTACGGACGGCGCGGACGGCTCATCCGTTGGCAGATTGCGGCTTTGGCCAGCCACACTCCTGCTGCTCTCTCAGCTACCCGCCTGGTGGCTACTCCCCCAACTGGCTCCCGATTCGATGCTGAACCTCTTCCGTCCCTTTCTGGTCCCGGGAGCGACCACGCTGTTACTGATCATGTGGTGGCTGCTCGCCAGTCGGGCCAGCTGGCGAGAACGATTGGCAGGATGCGGACTCTGGGTGGCCCTGCTCTTGATCGCACTACAGTGCGCTGACGCCAGCCTGGGCTTTGTCTTTCCGGTCTTTGCCGGGTCCGCTACGGCCCAGGCTGCCGTCCTGGCTTTGCATATTCCCACTTCGCGGAAGCGTTCCCGCCTCCTGGCTTTGGGGGCGATTCTTCTGGTCTGCGGCGGTTTCCAGACGGTACGACTGGCGGGTATGTCGGGCGCAATGATGCCCCAATTCATCAGCAGGTGGGGCAAGTCACACGAAGAAGCACTCCTGGCACGCCGAAGCGCGGACACGACAACAGCACGCACCACGGAGGTGAAACTCGTGCTGCCCGCGCAACCGGCAGCCGATGACTGGCCCGGCTTCCGCGGACCGCGACGCGACAGTCACGTGGACCGCTTGCAGATCTCCACCGACTGGGAGGCCGCACCGCCGCAAGAATTGTGGCGTACTGCAGTGGGGCCTGGCTGGTCGTCCTTTTGCGCCGTGGGCGACTGGTTGTTCACACAGGAGCAACTGGGCGAAGAAGAACTGGTGGTTTGTCGTTCCGCACAGAACGGTAAGCAACAATGGGTCAACCGGGTGACCGCTCGGTTCGAAGAGAGTGTGGGCGGCCCGGGACCGCGGGCAACCCCCACGTTCGACAACGGTCAGCTGTTCACCACCGGGGCCACCGGCATCGTGCAGTGTATCGACCCGATGAACGGTAGCACCATCTGGAAACGCGATCTGGTCCAGGATAGTGCTGCCAACATCCCCATGTGGGGATTTTCCAGTTCACCTCTTCCCAGCGGTGATCTGGTTTGCGTGTTTGCCGGTGGCACAGGGGCCGGTGTAATCGCTTACAACCGACAGGACGGCAGTATCGTCTGGAAGCAGGGTCAGGGCTCCCACTGCTATACGTCGGCCCACCTGGCAGAATTTGACGGTCTCCCACAACTGTTGATGTTCAGTGACTGGGGCCTGCAATCACTGGACGTCCGTAATGGTGAGATCCTCTGGCAACGCGAACTGGTCAGTTCTGGAAATCGGATCACCCAGCCTCTACTGCTACCTCCAAACGACGTCGTCCTCAGCGCCGGTTACGGTGAAGGCGCCCGGCGCTGGCAGATTACCCGCCAGGCAGAAACAAACGAGTGGCAAATCACCGAAATCTGGGCCTCCCGCTACCTCAAGCCGTTCTTCAACGACGGCGTCTTCTACCGCGACCACATTTATGGATTCGACGGCAAATTTCTCACCTGTATTGATGCGGCTACCGGCAAGCGGGCCTGGAAACGGGCCCGCCGGCGGGGCAGCTACGGCCACGGTCAGTTGCTTTTGTTAACCGCCCAGTCACTGCTGCTGATCCAGGCCGAAGATGGTGCCTTGGCGCTGGTCGAAGCAACTCCGCAGGAACATCGAGAACTGGCGCGGCTGCCGGCGCTCAATGCCAAGACATGGAACCATCCAATCATCGCCCAAGGTAAGCTGTTTGTCCGCAATGGAGAAGAGGCTGTCTGCTTTCAGCTCCCCGCAACCTCAGCCCCCGAAACTCCCTGAGGAATCCGCGGACAACTGCGCGGGGCAGGGTCGACTTAACCAAGCAGTTCGCCAATCGGTTCACCGTGCGGCAAGATGGGCAGCGGTCGCCCCGCCAGGTTGATGAACTCGTGGTGTGGATTGATACCCAGAAACTGGTAGATCGTAGCCAGCACATCCTGTGGTTTCAGCGGCCGTTCCACAGGTCGCTCTCCGTGGCGATTGGTGGCACCAATCACCTGGCCCATCCGCATGCCACCGCCGTAAACCAGCGCGCTGCCGGCCGGACCCCAATGGTCCCGCCCGGGTACGCCATTGAAATTGCGAATGCGGGGTGTACGACCGAACTCGCCCGCCATCAACACCATCACCCGCTGATCTAAACCACGGGCTCCGAGATCTTCCAACAATGCGGAGACCGCCTGATCCAGCAGCGGACCACGCCCCTTCATGGTGCCAAATACATGGGTTCCACAGGGATGATCATCCCAGCTATCGTGCCAGGGACCCGTCGGATGGAAACGCACACCAACCACACTCACACCCGCCTCTACCAGACGCCGCGCCAAGAGTGCCTGCTGGCCCGCTTTGTGCATCCCGTAACGCTGCCGTACTGCATCCGGTTCCTGAGCCAGATCAAACGCGCGCGCGGCGTCGGGGCTGGTCAGCATAGCGATCGCGCGCTGTTGGAATTCATCCAGCGCATCCAACCGGCCAGGCGCATCAAACGTTCGCCGTAACTGATCAAGTTCTGTCAGAATCTTCGTCCGCTGGCTAAATCGGGTCTCTCCAACTTCGCCGGCCAGCCGCAAATTGTCGACATGAAAATCTTTTGCTGATGGGTCGTTACGAATCTTCAACGCACCGAAAACGGGCCCTAGATAGGCCGGGCCACCACGCGGCATCTCGGGCAGACCGACATACGCAGGCAAACGTCGGTTGTCGCTGTTGCGCATGCGGTTGACGACCACGGCCAGATCCGGGTTCTCTGGTGGGCCAGTAATCACACCCGTACGGTCATAACCGGTGATAAAGGTGTGTGTGGCAGACACGTGGTTGGAAGAAGCTTGTGTCAACGAACGGAGGATCGTGAACCGATCCGCCAAGGCGGCTAACCGTGGCAACACGTCGCAGAATTGAATGCCTGTTTGGCGCGTGGCAATAGACCCCAAATCACCGCGAATTTCCGCAGTCGCCTCAGGCTTGGGATCAAACGTTTCAAATTGGCTGGGACCGCCGTCCTGCCAGAGAATAATCAGGGAGGTTTCCGGTAAGGTCCTCCTCTGCGGACTGGCAGCTGCGGACTGCAAACGCAGAACATTCGCCAGATTGAGAGAACCTACCCCGGCAATTAACTGCTGCAGAAAACTGCGTCTCTGGAACATCTCGGTTTTCTCCCAGGCCAAGACGCGATGCGCAATCCCACCGGAACAACCGCACAGTTGTATCGTGACGAAGCCACTGTATCGTGACAAAGCCAATCGTATTGTGACGAAGCCATCCACCGGGTCAAGGGAAAACAAGCCGCACTCCGGGATAACGGACACGGACCCAGTGGACGTATCTCGACAGGCCGATTTCAGAGATCCAGGCGGGAGATATAGAAACAGGTCAGGCTCAGCGTCACAACCACAAAAGCCAGGCTGCTCCAAAGCGGACCCTGGATGTCGACCTTGACCCGAGCCTGACGCAAATCGGTAGCCACCGGAGGCCCCATGGCCTGGGTTTCCGAATCGGTGAGTACGTAGTTCACAACATTGGAGAGCTCACCCGGCTTCGGGAAAATCGTGTAGAGCGGCTGCACACCGTAACGATAGACCATTTCCAGCACACCTTGCTCAGGCTCAAGTGTTTGTTTGGGCCGCAATGATTTGGGGTCGTACGTCGTCACCCGAGTTCCCCGATCAGCCACCAGCAAATCACCCTGGGCATCAAACACGGCCGACGAAACATCGCCACCCAGCGTACGCGGTGGCTGATCTCCAGGACCAAGTACCGCCAAAGTACCGTTGTGGAACACGACTGCCATCGCCGTCCCGTCGGGCGACGCCAGCACCTGGTACGGTTCACTCTTGCCGCCAGGCCGATAAACGTGTTGCTCTTCAAGTCGGGGAAGATCCAGTACCAGCACGCGACCATCCGAGGGAGCCAGCACCACCTGCGCTGAGGTGCACCCCAGAGTCACCGGACCATCGATGTCCGCAAACGCGCGCTGGGCGGCGATCGCAAACCGGCCAGCTTGATCACGCTGCAGCCAGAACAGCGTGCCGTCACTGAAGACAACCAGGTTACCGGTTTGTGAGTCGATGGCCGCGGCAAACGACTCCGCCAGTTGCAACTCCTCATCCGGTCCCAGAGGTTCAAACGGAGGGTCACCCTGTGCGGTCGGCAAGCGAAATCCAAACAGTTTGGGACCTTGACGCGCTTCCGCCGTCTTGCCGTCGAAACGGAAAACACCTTCCTGGGCCACCAGCAGTGTCTCGCCCTGCGGAGTCAAGAAAATCCAGGAGGCGCCGGCCGGAGGGTTCGGACCCGGCGCATGTTGCCACGACCCGCCAGACCAGGAAACCACGGACAGTGTGGGGCGCGCGCCGAGGAATCGAAAACGCCGCCCACCACCCAGAGTCTGCAAATAGTGCAGCTGCTTGCGCTGGGCATCGAATACCGGACCAATAATCACCTGCGGCAGGAAACCGGGCCTGCCGTCGCGACCTTTCGGTTCCAGAATCGTTTCCCAGGAATCATCACGCCACTCCAACAAATGGCCCGACTGATTTACGGCGGTCAAGACATCTGGCCGGGGTACGAGCGTGACAATCCGACCTGGATTGATGGCAAACTGCTCAATCAGTCCCTTGGCCGTTCCCACCGTGAAACAAGCACCCCAAAAGAGAATCGTGATCACGATCGATACGATCGCATTTTTCCAAAGGACCGCGGCCAGGGCAGACACAGAGTAGTAGATAACAAATAGAAACAAGAACAACGGAATGCACCACAACAACGAATGGCTCCAGAGACCAAACCGCACTCCCAAAATCAACCACAAGCCGATGATAAAATAGCCTGCGTTGAGCAGAATAAAGGCACAGCCTCCGAAAAACTTGACCAGAAACAACACCCAGCGGATAACCGGCTTGCTGAGTAACAAATCAACCGCACCCGCTTCGAAGGTGTGGGGAATAATCGGTGCGGTCACCAGAATCGCAACGAACACCGCTACGATCCCGACCAGAAACCCCATCACAGTGGCCAGCAGCTGGTTGATGATCGGTTCCGCCATCGTACGGTTGAAGGGCAGCGGCTCATCCATCGTGTAACCCAAATACGACAGATGTAATTCTTGGCGGGGCGCATTGGCAATTTCGTTGGGAAACGCGGCAATCAGTAACAGGCGATTCAGGTACACCCGCTCGTCCGCGGAGAGTTGCGCGACACCCCGCTCCAACAGTTCTTCGGCTTCCGGTCCCAGGACCGTCTCCGACCAGATCTCGGCGTCATAAAAATCATCTTGCTGCAATTGCTGATTGAGTTCCTCCAGAAGGACGGACACCTCCGTTCTGGTGATCGCCGGGAGGTCTTCTTCCGTGCTGGCCATCGACTCGGTGATTGTTGTCTGGAAATCGTCGCCAGCACGATCCCAGATACGCTTCACCGGCCCCTGTTGCTTATCCTGGGAAGCCTCGTAGAAACGTTCAATCAGTGCTGGCCAGGCACTCACACTGGTGCGGCGCAGCAGTGTCGCACGCTGGTCCTGCAGGCCGAGCGGTGCCAACGCCAGCAGGACCAGCGTGGAGACCGCCAACAAGATCCACAAGACCCGTGACGCAAACGCCTCGTGAAAAGAATCTTTCAGAACTGTGAGATAAGGACGCATGAGGATGACTTGCTGTCTGAAGTTGAAAGTCTATCGGGCCGTTACTGTGCAGAGTTGTTACTGTACAGAGTTGTTACTGTACAGAGTTGTTACGGTGTCGAGTCCGCGTTACCACCAACAATCTCCAGGAATGCCTCCTCCAGGCTGTCGCGTGACGGAATCAACGACACCAGCTCCAGTTGCCGGGAACGTAATGCGTCAATCCGTCCGTTCACCCCAGTCTGGTCAAGCCCCTGAACTCGGATCTGTGTGACATCCGGGGCGTCACGTTGCCAGTCGACAATCGTCACATCGGAAAACACCTCGCGCAGGACGTTCTCTGCACCGCGAACGACAAACTCAATTTCACGTTCCCGCTGATCGGTGATCTCGTCCAGGGTGCCCACACGCAACAAGTTGCCGTGATCCAGAATCGCCACGCGATCGCAGACTAACTCCACTTCCTGCAGCAGGTGGCTGTTGATGAAAATCGTCTTGCCTTCCGACTTGAGCTCTTGCAACAACGTTCGCAATTCACTCCTGCCGACAGGGTCAACACCATCGGTCGGTTCATCCAGGATTAACAATTCGGGATCATGGAGCATGGCCTGCGCGAGGCCCAAACGCTGTAACATTCCCTTGGAATACTTGCGTACCGAGACCCGTCCCCATTCACTCAGGCCAACTCGGCGCAACAAGTC